>OLSB01000128.1_pt1 | contig 86882 bp, 73 predicted proteins | sample 1672071 | NCBI WGS metagenome assembly OLSB01 (sample SAMEA3136642, study PRJEB25190) | human gut metagenome | biome: human gut; feature: human-associated habitat; material: faeces | place: Austria | collected 2013
TCGGCGCGGGGCGTGCGTAGCACGACCGAAGGGGAAATATTCAAGGGGACGGATGGCGCTTGCGCCGATCCGAACCCGCAAATTTTCCCCGCCACGGGTCTACGCAGCAATATCGCCTTCCAGTCTAACCCAATCAGCTTTCACGTCACACACAGGTTCTTTGGTACTTTCTTGGACTCCAAGAAAGTACCGTAATCCCCGTCTCCCCCAAAGCGTCTAAAACGGGAGCCTGGCTTTAACGCAGCTCCCGCAGCTTGCGCGCCTGCTCGTCCAGCGTCAGTGCGTCGATAATCTCGTCCAGATCGCCGTCCACGATGGCGTCCACGCGGTACAGGGTCAGCCCGATGCGGTGATCGGTTACGCGGCCCTCGTTGAAATTGTAGGTGCGGATGCGCTCGTTGCGCTCGCCCGTACCCACCTGCGCGCGGCGGTTGCTGGCGTATTCGCTGTCCGCCTTGGTGCGGTACAAATCGTACAGGCGGCTCTTGAGCACCTTCATGGCCTGCTCGCGGTTCTTGAGCTGGCTCTTTTCATCCTGGCAGGTGACAACCAGGCCGGTGGGCAGATGGGTGATGCGTACAGCACTGTCCGTGCGGTTGATGTACTGTCCGCCGTGGCCGGAGGCGCGGTAGGTATCGATGCGCAGATCGTCGGGCTTGATATCGACCTCCACATCCTCCATTTCGGGCAGCACGGCCACGGTGGCGGTGGAGGTTTGCTTTTTGCCGTTGGCTTCGGTGACGGGCACGCGCTGGATACGGTGCACGCCGCTTTCATACTTGAGGCGGCTGAACGCGCCGCGGCCGGTGACGGAGAGCACGGCCTCCTTGACCCCGCCGATTTCAGTATCGTTTACGCTGAGCACGGCGGCGGTCAGCCCGTGCCGCTCGGCATAACGCAGATACATGCGCATCAGCATGGCGGCGAACAGGCTGGCCTCGTCGCCGCCTGCGCCCGCGCGCACCTCCAGGATGACGTTGCGGTCGTCGTCCGGATCGCGAGGAATCAGGTGCAGCAAAAGCGCCTGCTCCAGCGGCGGAACCTGCGCTTCCAGACGCTTCAGCTCCTCGCGGGCGGTTTCGCCCAGCTCTGGATCCTCGGATAGTTCGCGCGCATCGGCAATTTCGCCCGTCAGCTTTTGATAATCATGGTACGCTGAAACAGCCGGTTCCAGCGCGGCGCGCTCCCGCAGGAGCGATTGCCAGCGCGGCAAATCGGCAATGATATCCGGCTGCGCCACGGCGATGGAGAGCTCCTCCAAGCGCCGGGCCATCCAATCAAATTTTTCCAGATATTTAGCGTCCATGCAGTTAGCTGTTTTTAGTCGTCGTTCATTTTCAATACTTTCATAAACGCCTCGCTGGGCACCTCCACCGTGCCGAACTGGCGCATGCGCTTCTTGCCTTCTTTTTGCTTTTCAAGCAGCTTCTTCTTGCGGGTGATGTCGCCGCCATAGCACTTGGCCAGCACGTCCTTGCGCATGGCCTTGACCGTCTCGCGGGCGATGACCTTGCCGCCGATGGCCGCCTGAATGGGGATGTCGAACTGCTGGCGCGGAATGACCTCGCACAGCTTTTCGGCAATGCTGCGGCCGCGGGCATAGGCACGGTCGCGGTGTACGATCATGGTGAAGGCGTCGCAGATATCGCCGTTGAGCAGGAAATCCAGCTTGACCAGATCGCTGGGCATGTAGCCCTTCAGCTCGTAATCCATGCTGGCGTAGCCGCGACTGCGGCTCTTGAGCGCATCGAAGAAATCAAAGATCACTTCATTCAGCGGCATATCGTAGGTCAGCTTGACGCGGCCGCCCTCATACTGCATATCCTTGAACACGCCGCGCTTATCCTGGCACAGATCCATCAGCGTGCCCACATAATCCTGCGGGGTGTAGATGGTGACCAGCACAAACGGCTCGCTCATGGAGGCAATTTCGGTTACGGGCGGCAGGTTGGCGGGGTTATCGATCATGATGACCTCGCCGCTGGTTTTGGTTACTTCATAGATTACGCTGGGCGCGGTGGTGACCAGATCCAGGTCAAACTCACGCTCCAGGCGCATCTGGATGATTTCCATGTGCAGCAAGCCCAGGAAGCCGCAGCGGAAGCCGTAGCCCAGCGCCACGCTGGTTTCGGGATCATAGGATAGCGAGGCATCGTTCATGCGCAGCTTTTCCAGTGCGTCCTTGAGGTTTTCGTAGTCCGCGCCGTCGGCGGGATAGATGCCGCAGTATACCATGGGGGTGACGTTGCGGTAGCCGGGCAGCGGCGCATCGGCCGGGCGGGCGGCGTCGGTGACGGTATCGCCCACGCGGGTGTCGCGCAAATCCTTGATGGAGGCGGCAATATAACCCACCTCGCCCGCCAGCAGCTCGTCGGCAGGCTCGCAGCCGGGGGTCAGGTAGCCGGTCTCTACGATATCAAATTCCGCGCCGGTTTGCATCATGCGCATGCGCATGCCGGGATATACGCGGCCTTCCATTACGCGCACATAGCAGATGGCGCCGCGGTAGTTATCATACTTGGCGTCGAACACCAGCGCCTTGAGGGGCGCGGTTTCATCGCCCTGTGGAGGGGGCATTTTATTGACGACAGCTTCCAATACATCCTGAATGCCGATGCCCTGCTTGGCGCTGGTCAGCGGCGCGTCCTCCGCGTCCAGGCCGATGACCTCCTCAATTTCATGCCGTACTTCTTCGGGCTGGGCCGAGGGCAGGTCGATCTTGTTGATCACGGGGATGGTTTCCAGGTTATGCTCCAGCGCCATATAGACGTTGGCCAGCGTCTGCGCCTCCACGCCCTGGGTGGCGTCCACCACCAGCAGCGCGCCCTCGCAGGCGGCCAGCGCGCGGCTGACCTCATAGGCAAAGTCCACATGGCCGGGGGTGTCGATCAGGTTCAGTTCGTAGGTGTTGCCATCCTTGGCAGTATAGTGCATGCGCACAGCCTTGCTCTTGATGGTGATGCCGCGCTCGCGCTCCAGCTCCATGGAGTCGAGCACCTGCTCCACCATTTCGCGCTTTTCAAACACGCCGGTCAGCTCCAGTATGCGGTCGGCCAGCGTGGATTTGCCATGGTCAATGTGGGCGATGATGCAAAAATTGCGGATACGGGACAGTCTGTCGGACATCAGGCACACTCCGTTTCGTTTTTGCAGGATTTTTCCTTGAATACCCAGTTGCGCTGAATGCGGTAATTGACAAAGTAGAGCACAATATCAATGGCGCCCTTGAGCAGCAGGCTCAGCCCCTCATGATGCGCGGGGATAAAGTGGTTCAGCCAGCCAAAGAGCAAGGTCGTGACGATCAGCACGCCCAAGGCAAGCGCGGCATAGCGCCATGCTGCGCCTTGGCTTTCCTTTACCTTAAAGGAGAAATTCTTGTTCAGCAGGAAATTGCATGGGGCCGAGCACAGGCGGGCAATGGGCGTGGCAATGAGCGCCTTGGCGCTGAAAAGCAGCCCGAAAACGGGGAGCACGACCGTATCCATATCGTGCCAGAGCAGCATCAGCAGGCTCAGCACGGCATAATCCACCAGCAGGGATACGATGGCCGCAGCCGAAAAGCGCAGGAAGGAGCCCAGCAGCAGCTTATAGATGCGCCACGAATCGCGCAGGGGATGGAAATGCGAGGACTTGTTTTCCTCCAGATAAATGGTTTCGATGGGGATGATCCGGAAGGGGATCTTGTGCATCGAAAAGTAAATGAGCATGTTCATTTCATACTCGAAGCGGTCGCCCGTGATGGCCAGCAGATCGTCGAAGCACGCGCGGCTGACGGCGCGCAGGCCGGTCTGTGTATCGGGCAGCCAGCGGCCGTACAGCAGGGCGAACACCGTGCTGGTGGCGCGGTTGCCAAAGCGGGAGCGGAAGGGGATGCTTTTGTTCTTATGCGAAAAATCGCGCGAGCCCAGCAGCAGCTCAGGCTTTTTTTCGTCCATCGCGTCGGCCAGCAGCAGGGTATCGTGCACCGTATGCTGCCCGTCCGCGTCGGCGGTGATCACGCCTGCGAAGGCGGTATGGTCGCGGATATAGGCAACGCCCGTGCGCAGCGCCTGCCCCTTGCCGCGATTGACCTCGTGCTTGAGCACCACGCAGCGCTCCCGCGCGGCGAGCGAATCAAAAATCGCATCGTACTGGGCGGAGGAGCCGTCGTTGACGATGACGATCTGGCCAAAATCTGCCGCCAGCAGCGCGTCTACATAAACGGGAAGCCGCTCGTCCGGCTCCAGGGAGGGAATCAGAACGCATAGTTGCTTTGCCTGCATAGGGTCATCCATTCTCCTTGCTTGTTGAGTGAGCAAAATAAGCCAAGCCTTAACTTTTATATCATATCATTAATTGGCCAAAATCTCAAGCATTGCTTCCAAGCAAATCGCAGGCGTGCTGCTTCCAAGCAAATCGCAGGCGTGCCGCAGCCTCAGCCGGACTTTAATCGATAACGCGGGAATAAATTTTGATATCCCCTTTTTTTATGACGCGAAATATGCTATAATGACCCGGTGGAAGTTCACAACTCATTCCGAAGGAGGAATCATTTCATGCAATACTCTCGCGAAGTCGAAGAAATGGTATGCGTGATGAAGGGCCCCAACCATGGCCCCGCCCCCATCCCTGAAGAGGGCAAGTGGATTCAGGCCAAGGAAATCAGCGATATTTCCGGCTATACCCATGGCATCGGCTGGTGCGCTCCTCAGCAGGGCGCCTGCAAGCTGAGCCTGAACGTCAAGAACGGCGTGATCGAGGAAGCCCTGGTGGAAACCATCGGCTGCTCCGGCATGACCCACTCTGCTGCCATGGCCAGCGAGATCCTGCCCGGCAAGACCATCCTGGAAGCCCTCAATACCGACCTGGTATGCGATGCGATCAACACCGCCATGCGCGAACTGTTCCTGCAGATCGTATACGGCCGCACCCAGTCCGCGTTCTCTGACGACGGTCTGGTGATCGGCGCCGGCATGGAAGACCTGGGCAAGGGTCTGCGCTCCATGGTGGGCACGATGTACGGCACCCGCGCCAAGGGCACCCGTTATCTGGAAATGACCGAAGGCTACGTCGTCAAGATGGCGCTGGATAAGGACAACCAGGTTTGCGGCTATCAGTTCCTGAGCCTGGGCAAGATGATGGACGCCATCAAGAAGGGCATGAGCCCCAATGAAGCGTACGAAAAGAACATCGGCACCTACGGCCGCTTTAAGGCTGAGGACGGCGCGGTCAAGTGGATTGACCCCCGCAAAGAGTAAGAGGAGGCGCGTGAAGAATGGCTCTGTTTGAAGGTTATGAACGCCGCATGCCCCAGCTCCAGCCCGTGCTTGAAAAGTATGGCTTCAAGGATTTTGACGAGCTGAAGGCATATAACAACTCCAAGGGTGTGGACGCCTACAAAATCGTAGAAGGCATCCAGCCCATCTGCTTTGAAAACGCCAAGTGGGCCTACGAGCTGGGCGCTGCGATCGCTCTGAAGAAGGGCGTGAAGACTGCCGCCGAAGCCGCCGAGTGCATCGGCGAAGGCCTGCAGGCCTTCTGCATCCCCGGCTCCGTTGCCGACCAGCGCCAGGTAGGCCTGGGTCACGGCAATCTGGGCGCGATGCTGCTCAATGAAAAGACCGAGTGCTTCGCCTTCCTGGCTGGCCACGAGTCCTTCGCTGCTGCCGAGGGCGCCATCGGTATCGCCCGCAACGCCAATAAGGTGCGCAAGACTCCCCTGCGCGTTATCCTCAACGGCCTGGGCAAGGACGCCGCCATGATCATCAGCCGCATCAACGGCTTCACCTATGTGCAGACCAAGTATGACTACCTCTCCGCCGACGTAAAGGAAGACCATGCGCTGACCATCGTCAACGAGACGGCCTATTCCACCGGCGAGCGCAGCAAGGTTCGCTGCTACGGTGCGGACGATGTGCGTGAGGGCGTGGCCATCATGTGGCACGAGGGCGTGGACGTATCCATCACCGGTAACTCCACCAACCCCACCCGCTTCCAGCATCCCGTTGCCGGCACTTATAAGAAGGAGTGCTGGGAAGCCGGCAAGAAGTACTTCTCCGTGGCTTCCGGCGGCGGCACCGGCCGCACGCTGCATCCCGACAACATGGCCGCCGGCCCCGCCAGCTATGGCATGACCGACACCATGGGCCGCATGCACTCTGACGCGCAGTTCGCCGGCTCCTCCTCCGTGCCCGCGCACGTGGAAATGATGGGCCTGATCGGCATGGGCAACAACCCCATGGTCGGCGCGACCGTGGCTGTGGCCGTGGCCGTGGAAGAAGCGCAGAAGAACGCGTAATTCCCGCTTTGCTTTATCAAAAGGCTCCCAACCTTTATGGCTGGGAGCCTTTGCAGTTATGCACTTTTGCATTTACACAAGGAGATTAAGATGACATCCATACGGCGATGGACTGCGCCCGCGCGTATTTTGCCGGGGAGCACAGCGAAACGCCGGTTTGGGAGATTTTGAGCGATAAGCCCGCCGAAACGGTGAGAGATATCTCTGATATATTGCAGCGTGTATAAACGCAAGGCCCTCCTGATCAATCAGGGGGCTTTTTGCGCTTTCGTCCTGGCATCATTGACAGCCTGCGGCTGGGCTGATATACTTGAAAAAACACTTATTTTGCGGAGGATGCGGCATGAAAAAGGCGCAAATTGGCATGGTTGGCCTGGCAGTCATGGGGGAAAACCTGGCCATGAATATGGAAAGCCACGGCTTTACCGTGGCGGTATACGATGTGCGGCCCGGCGTGGTGGAGCATTTTATGCAGGGGCGCGGCGCAGGCAAGGGCTTTATCGGCGCGCATTCCTGGCAGGAGCTGGCCGACAGCTTGCAGCCTCCGCGCAAGGTGATGCTGATGATTCGCGCGGGCGAGCCGGTGGATCAGGTCATCGCGCAGCTGCTGCCCGTCCTGGCGCCGGGGGATACCATCATCGACGGCGGCAACAGCCACTTCCCCGATACCATCCGCCGCGCCCAATATGTCGAAAGCCAGGGCTTGCACTACCTGGGCACCGGCGTATCGGGCGGCGAGGAGGGTGCGCTGCATGGCCCCAGCATGATGCCTGGCGGCAGCCGCGCTGCCTGGGAGCAGGTGAAGGATATTTTTCAGGCCATTTGCGCCCATGTGGATGGCCAGCCCTGCTGCGATTATGTGGGGCAGGACGGCGCGGGTCACTTTGTTAAAATGGTGCACAACGGCATCGAGTATGGCGATATGCAGCTGATCTGCGAGGCATACCAGCTGATGCGCGACGCGCTGGGCATGTCTGCCGATGAAATGCAGGCGGTGTTTGCCGCCTGGAATAAGACCGAGCTGGATTCCTATCTCATTCAGATTACCGCCGATATTCTGGGCAAGCGAGATCGGGATGGCGCGCCGCTGGTGGAGCGCATTCTGGACGCTGCCGGGCAAAAGGGCACGGGCAAGTGGACGGCCATCGCCGCGCTGGAGGAGGGCGTGCCGCTGACGCTGATCAGCGAGGCGGTGGCGGCGCGCAGCCTGTCCGCCATGAAGGAAGAGCGCCTGCGCGCAGCGGCCGCCTATGGACGCGAAATTGTCCGTTATACAGGCGACTGCGCCGCATTTGTGCAGGATCTGCGGCAGGCTTTGTATGCGTCCAAGATTGTATCCTACGCCCAGGGCTATGCGCTGATGCGCGATGCAGCACGGCACTACGGATGGACGCTTAACGATGGCGGCATCGCGCTGATGTGGCGCGGCGGCTGCATCATTCGCAGCGCCTTCCTTGGCAAAATCAAGGAAGCCTATGATGAAAACCCGCAGCTGGAAAACCTGCTGCTTTCGCCCTATTTCATGCGGCAGATGCAATCTGCGCTGCCTGCCTGGCGGCGCGTGATGGCGCAGGCCATTCTGTGCGGCGTGCCTGTGCCCGCCATGAGCGCGGCGCTGAGCTATTTTGACGGCTACACCTGCGGCCGTCTGCCGGCGAACCTCTTGCAGGCGCAGCGCGACTATTTTGGCGCGCATACCTATGAGCGCACGGATTGCCCGCGCGGGCAGTTTTTCCATACGGATTGGACGGGGCATGGCGGCGATACCGCATCGAGCACCTACAATGCATAAAGAAAGAAGCGCTGTTTGATGAAGCTGGTTTTTCTGTTCGGCAACTGCGCCGTGGGCAAAATGACGGTGGGGCAGGCGCTGTGTGATATCACGCGGCTCAAGCTGTTTCACAATCACATGACCATCGAGCCGGTCATTGCGCTGTTCGGCGATTATAAACCGCGCGCTGTCGCGCGGCTGCGGGATGTGATCTTTGAGGAGTTCGCCGCCTCCGATCAATACGGCATGGTGTTTACCTATATGTGGGCCTTTGATCAGCAGGCGGATTGGGACTATGTGGAGCATGTCAAGCAGATTTTCGCTCCCTACGGCACGGAGTTCTACTATGTGGAGCTGGTTGCGCCGCAGGAGATTCGTTTGCAGCGCAATGTAAGTGAAAACCGCTTGCGCAACAAAGCCTCCAAGCGTGATATTGAAGCCTCTAACCGGCGGCTGATTAACGATGATTTGAAGTATCGCTGCGAAAGCCTGCCGGGGGAGATTCCATTTGAAAACTATCTGCGCATTGACAATAGCCTCCTGTCCCCGCAGGAGGCCGCGCAGCGGATCCAGGCGCACTTTGAACTGTAAAAGAAAGCATATGAAAGAGTATATCAAAATGATGCGCGAATTGGTGGGCAGCCGTCCCATCATGCAGTGCGGTGCCAGCGTGATACTGGTAAATGAGCGCGGCGAGCTGCTTTTGCAGCAGCGTGCGGATAACGGCATGTGGGGCTATCATGGCGGCAGCGTGGAGCTTTTTGAAAACGTGGAGGAAGCCGCCCGCCGGGAGCTTACGGAGGAAACAGGGTTGACGGCGGGACAGATGACGCTGTTCGGCGTGTTTTCCGGCCCGGAGCTTGCCTATGTGTATCCCAACGGCGATGCGGTATCCAATGTGGACGTGGTGTACCTGTGCCGCGATTATACTGGCCACACGCATCGTCAGCAGGGAGAGGTAAACCGGCTGCGCTGGTTTGCGCCCCAGGATATGCCGCCCATGGCGGAGATTATGCCGCCCAACCGGCCCGCGCTGCGCCAATACCTGGAAAGTGTGAGCGTGAGCGCGCTGACCTAAAATGCCTGCCAAAGGAGCTGATAAGCATGAGCCATAAAAAACTGATCCTGATTGCCGACGACGAGGTGGCGATCCACGATTCATTGCGGCTGTATTTGCAGCGCGAAGGGTATGAGGTATACTCCGTCTTTCGTGGCACAGACGTGATGGAAGCCTTTCAGCGCATGCGGCCCGATCTGGTGATTCTGGATATCATGATGCCTGGCCGCAGCGGCACGGAGGTGTGCGCTGATATTCGCGCCATCAGCATGACCCCGGTGATTATCCTGACCGCCAAGGGCGAGGAGGCTGATCGCCTGCTGGGCTTTGCCTTGGGCGCGGACGATTACATTGTCAAGCCTTTCAGCCCGCGCGAGATTGTATCGCGCATTCGCGTGATCTTCCGCCGCATCAACAGCCTGGAAACCGCGCAGGAAAAGAATGAGCTGCAAATTGGCAACACGCGCATCAACCTGAGCCGTTATGAAGTGTGTGTGGACGGCGAAAAGGTGGTGTTTTCGCCCAAGGAAGTGGAGATTCTGCACCTGATGGCTGCGCATCTGAATCAGGTATTTACCCGTGAACAGCTGCTGGATTCCATCTGGGGCTTTGATTTTGACGGCGATAGCCGTGTGGTAGATACCTCGATCAAGCGTATCCGCAAAAAGCTGCCTGAATACAGCATGCTGGCCGTGCGCTCTGTGTACGGCGTAGGCTATAAGATTGAGGCGGCCAATGCGTAGATATCGCGCCTATGTGCAGCCGCTGATGGCGCTGCTGGCCGTTTGCATCCTGCTGATTACGGGCGGGCTGTATATGCTGTCCAACCGTCTGGTTAGCAATTCCTATGCGGGTCTGTCGCGACAGGAAATCAGTCAATGCGTTTCCATTGGGCAGCGGCTGCTGGCTGATTATCGTTCGGGCGAGATTACGCTGGATGAGCTGCGCGAGGCCGTCAATCCCACCCTGAACCCGGCCGAGGCTTTTTTGCTGCTGACTGATCCGGAGGGCAATGTGCTGTGTGCTACTGAAGCGGCGGCGGATCTGCTATCCGCCCTGCCTGTGCGGCGCTTGATCCAGGGATTAACGCAAAGCGAGGAGCCGCAGCCCGTCGTCAATCATGCTACCGAGCATACGCTGCTTTTGATGGGGCAGCGCACGCCCGAAGGCGCGGTGCTGGCCGGCAAATCGCTATCCGCCTATACCAGCGCGCTGGCGGTTTTCCGCGGGCTGTTGCTGCGCATTGTGCTGCCGCTGGCAGTGCTGCTGCTGGCGGTGTCCATGTATCTGTCGCATGTGATGAGCAAGCCCGCGGATATCCTGGTGGAAGCTGCGCAAAAGCTCAGCGAGGGAGAATTGGTGCAGATCGAGCAGCCCCTGCCGCCCGATCTGAAGCCTATCGGGCAGGCATTTAACCGCATGTCCCATCGTCTGGGCGCGGTGCTGGGCGAGGTGGGCTATGAGCGCGATATGCTGGCCCTGGTGCTGGAAAGCCTGCATGAGGGCGTTATGGCCATGGATGAGGCGGGGGATATGCTGCATGAAAACCGCGCCGCGCGCCGGCTGCTGGGTGGGGAGAGATCCAGCGCCTATCGAGAGGTGACGGAGCGCTTACAGCGTGCCATTACGGAAACGCTGGAGCCTGAAAAAATGCAGCTGGGCGAAAAAACGCTGCTGATTCGTTTCAGCCCCCTGCCGGTACGGCAGGAGCAGCGCCGCGGCGCGATTGCCATGATTCTGGATATCACCGAGGCTGAGCGCCTGGATCGCACGCGCCGCGACTATGTGGCCAATATATCGCACGAGCTGCGCACGCCGCTGGCTTCCATGCGCGGCATTGCCGAGGCGCTGCGCGACGGGCTGGTGACGGACGAGGCCGAAAGGCATCGTTATGACGAGATGATCGTCAGCGAGATTCAGCGCTTGTCCCGGCTGGTCAATGATCTGTTGGAGCTGTCCTCGCTGCAGTCCAACCCTGCCGCCTTTGAAACTGAGCAAATTGATCCTGTGGAAACGCTCTATGAGCTGTACGACCGCACCAAGCGGCTGACTGAAAGCAAGGGTGTGCGCCTGACGCTGACCGTGCCGGAATACGACGTGGCTCCTGTGATTACCAATGAAGATCGCTTGCAGCAGGTGCTGACTATCCTGCTGGATAACGCGATCAAGTTTACCCCGGCGGGCGGGCAGATTACCCTGGGCTTGGAAGCCACCAATCGCGGCGCACGCTTTTTTGTGCGCGATACGGGCGTGGGCATGGATGCGGAAACGCGTCGGCACTGCTTTGACCGCTTTCATCAGGGCGATAAAAGCCATCGCGCCTCGGGCAGCGGCCTGGGGCTGGCCATCGCGCGCGAGATCATGACGCGCCTGGGCGCACGCCTGACCGTGCACAGCGAGCTGGGGGAGGGGAGCGAGTTTTCCTTCACCCTGCGCCAGGAGAATCAGGCATAAGGAGTATCAAGATGATTCGCAAGATTATCTGCATCGACGAGAATAAATGCATCGGCTGCGGCCTGTGCGCCCATGCCTGTCAGGAGGGCGCAATCGGCATGGTAGATGGCAAGGCCCGACTGCTGCGCGAGGATTACTGCGACGGTTTGGGCAACTGCCTGCCCGCCTGTCCCACCAACGCCATTACTTTTGTGGAGCGCGAAGCTCCCGCCTTTGATGAGGCGGCGGTGCGCGCCAGCCAGCAAAAGGCGGCTCAGACTGCTCAAGGCGGCTGCCCCGGCCAGAAGATTCGTCAGTTCAATACCCGAGAGCCTGCCGAGGATGCGCCCAGCGCTTCTCAGCTGCGTCAGTGGCCCTGCCAGCTGCGCCTTGCGCCAGTCAGCGCGCCGTATTTTGCGGGTGCGGAACTGCTGATTGCCGCCGACTGCACGGCCTTTGCCTATGCTGCGATCCATCGGGATTTCATGCGTGGCAGGATTACCTTGATTGGCTGTCCCAAGCTGGACGATGCGGACTATGCTGATAAACTGACGGAAATTCTTAGCCGCAACGATATTCGCAGCGTTACGGTGCTGCGCATGGAGGTGCCCTGCTGCGGTGGGCTGGAGCATGCTGCGCGTAAAGCTGTGGAGCGCAGCGGCAAGCATATTCCATTGGATGTGACGATTGTTTCAATTGACGGCGCGGCGGCAAGATAATTGTGCTTGTATTAAGCATAATGCAAAGAAGCTCTCCCCTTGCGGGGAGAGCTTCTTTGATAATTTAGCGTTTGAGCTTGGTACGATTACTCGTTGGCCAGACCCTGCTCAACCAGCTGCTCGGTAGCGAGCTTCATGTAGTCGGCGAACGCATAGTTGTCGTTCAGCTCCTGTACGAAAGTCTCGTACTCGCTGATGGGACGCTCACCCTTGATGAAGGCCAGCATCTGGGTTTTTACGTAGTTTTCCATATCAGCCAGGTTGAAATCATCGGGGAGAACAACGCTGGTATTGTAGTAGATGTAGCGGGGAGTAGCCAGACCGAAAGCGGTAGCTTCGCTGGCTTCGGGGAACTTCACCTGCAGATAGAAGGCGTCGTTGCGGCCCAGCAGCTGATACATATGGGTGTAGTTGGTCAGCTTATCGGCGCCGGGAACCAGGGCGATGGAGCCGTCTTCGTTGCGGGTCCAGTGTTCGTTTTCAACGCCGGCATAAACCAGCATCATGCCTTCCTCGGTGCACATATACTCGAGCACCTTGAAGATGGCTTCCAGTTCCTTATCGGTCACGTCGGCATTGATGACGGCGTGGTCGCCCGCATACTTGTCGTACTTGGCAACGCCGTAGCAGGGATCGCCGCCCTGGGACAGAGCGCCAATCCAGGTGTAATCGGCTTCGGGGTTAACTTCCTTGTACTGAGCGACGTAGGCAGCCTTGAGGATGTTGGACCAAGGCATGGCGGCAACGGCGGTGTTGCAGGCGATAACGTGCGCCTTCACCTGGCTGTTGGAGGAGAACATGTCGGGATCCAGCAGGCCTTCGTCGAAGAACTTCTTGCACATTTCCAGCGCTTCGACCATGCGGGGCTGCAGCAGGGAGTTGGTTACTTTGCCGTCGCGGATGATGACGTAGTTGCCCAGCACGACGTCATAGGGAGCGGTGATGGCGGACAGACCGTTGATGCCCCAGCCGGTGAAGCCGATGGTGTCCTTGATGCCGTTGCCATCGGGATCGTTGTTGGCCAGGAAGTGGCAGTAGTCATACAGCTCGTCCACGGTGGTGGGAACCTTCAGATCGGGAAACTTTTCGTTCCAGTCGTTGCGAACCAGGAGCATCAGGTAGTAGTCGCTGATGGCCTTGGCGGCGGGGATGGCATACATTTCGCCGTCATAGTACAGGGCGGAAATGTTGGTGTCTTCGCCGTAGGAACCATAGATGGTGTTGAGCATGTCGGTGTAGCTGGACAGGGGCAGCAGCATATCCTGAGCGGCATAGGTGCGCATCTGGTCAGCATCGCAGAGGAACATGTGCCAATCGTCGCCGCCCATCAGACGGGCAGCCAGAGAGGTGTCATATTCATCCAGGTAAACAACGCGGAAGTCAACGCCGGTGCGGGCCAGAATGGTCTGGTACACAAAGTCGTCCTTCAGATCGGTAGGAGCGTTGTTGGCGTTGTCGTTGGTGTAGCAGATGATGGTTACGGGTTCTTCAGCGCTGGCGTTGACCAGACCGAAGGACAGCACCATCACGGCCACGAGCAGCAGAGAGATGAGCTTCTTCATAGTGTTTCTCCTTTTTGATTTATTTTAACATGCGATGCAAGCTCGCATATTAAGGAGCGGTAATCAGCCCTTCACGGCGCCCGCCAGGGTGCCCTTGACGAAGTACTTCTGGATGAAGGGGTAGATGACGACGATGGGAGCGGTGGCGAAGCACACGGCGGCCATCTTGAGGGTTTCGGCAGGCACAACCTCGTCGGCGCTCATGTCCATGTTGGCGGCCTTGAGCATACGGCGCAGGATCACCTGCAAGGGGCGCAGATCCTGATCGGTGATGTAGAGCACAGCCACCATGTAGGCGTTCCAGTGCGCTACGGCGTAGTACATACCGATGGTCATCATGATGGGCAGGGACATGGGCAGCACGATGCGCCACAGCACGCCGAACTCCGTGCAGCCGTCCAGACGAGCGGATTCAAACAGCTCTTCCGGCAGACCTTCGAAGAAAGCCTTGGTGATGATCAGGTTATACACGCTGATCATGCCGGGCACGAACATGGCGAACATGGTATTCAGCAGACCCGTAGCCTTAACGATCAGGTAGGTAGGCACGGTGCCGGCGCTGAAGATCATGGTGAATACAATGCCCTTCATGATGAGCTTGTTGCCGGGCATGCCGTGACGGCTGAGGGGATAGGCCATCAGCAGGGTGAAGAACAGGTTGCAGATGGTGCCGATAACTGTCAGGCGCACGGTGACCCACAGACCGTTAAGGAGCGAACCGTCCTTGAGCATTTCATGATAAGCGGTCAGGGTGAACTTGGAGGGGATCAGCACGAAGCCGCCGCGCTTTACCAATTCCGCATAGGGGGTAAAGGACATGGAGATAACATACAGAATCGGGATCAGGCATACCAGCAGGACGATGATCATGATCGCATAGACAACGATGTTGAATGCGACGTCGTTTTTTGATTTTACCATATCGCGCTATCCCACTTTCTGGCCAGGGCGTTGGTGCCAAACACCAGCACGCAGCTGAGCACGGATTTCATCAGGCCCACCGCGGTGGACAGGCTGTAATTCATTTTGCCGATACCCTGCGTATACACCCAGGTATCGATGATTTCACCGCTGGAACGCACTTCATCGGAGAGGAATACATACACCTGGTTGAAGCCCGCGTCCAGCACCTTGCCGACGTTGAGGATCAGCAGGACAACGAAGATCTTGCGGATGCAGGGCAGGGTGATGTACCAGATCTGGCGGAAACGGCCGCAGCCATCCACCGTGGCGGCCTCGTACAGCGAGGTATCGATGCCCATGATGGCGGCCAGATAGATGATGGCGCCCCAGCCCAGAGCCTTCCACAGGTCGGTGCCTACCAGCACGGCCTGGAAGTATTTGTTGCTGGTCATAAAGGGAATGGCGGTGCCGCCCATCTTTTTAATGAAGGTATTGACAACGCCGTTGCTCTGCGAGAGCATAGCCACGCAGATACCGTACACAACAACCCAGCTGAGGAAGTGGGGCAGGTAACTGATGGTCTGCACGATGCGGGCAAAGAAGCGGTTGCGGCACTCAGATACCGCCAGGGCGAAGATCAGCGAGGGGAACAGACCCACAGCCAGCTTCCACAGCGACAGCGTGATGGTGTTTTTAATCACGTTGCGGTTGGCAGGGCTGGAGAAAAACTGCTCAAAATACTTGTACCAGGGCGTTACCCACGGGCTGCCCAGGATACCCTTTTTGATGCTGAACTTTTTGAAGGCGATGACCAGGCCGTACATGGGGGCGTACTTGTACACCAGGAAATAAATGATGCCGGGCAGCAACATCAGGTACAGCGGCCACCAGCGCGTCATGGCGCGGCGAAAGCGCACGCCAAGCGGCTGCTTGTTGGCGGGATAGAGGGGTGTGGTGCTCATGCTTCCTCCTTGGCAGGGTGCGGACGAAAAAGACGGGGCATCCTGCTGCAACGTGTTTTGCGCATTGGGGTAAAAATACTGCGAGATAGAATTCAGAAGTTATTATATTATGTACGAACATAGCTTGTCAAGGGGTTTGCAGTATGCAATATGTGACATCCTGCGCAAATTGTTACCAGTTTTCGTGGCAACCTGCCTGAAAGCCTCCACGGACAGGCAATATGTGACACATTGTGCGGCTGAGAATAGCGGGGGTTTATGGGGATAAAACGCCCATATTACGCCTTTACCTTCAGCTCAAATTCGTTCTTGGCGATGGGGTACAGGCTGATGGTGTATTCCAGCGGGAACTGCTTTTGATCCCAGGCGGTGGAGGTGATGGCGATGGCCAGGGAACCGCTGTCCACGCCCATCAGGTGGCACTGCCGGTCGGTCAGCGCCTGGGCGGAAAGGTGCTTGTCAAAGATAGTCCGTACATAGCCGTTTTCCTTGAGCACCTTGTACAGCGGGGTGGTTTCCAGATCGTAATTCTGGAAAAACTCCAGGAAATCCGCGCGGAAGTGCGATGTAGTCAGCACCAGGGGCCCGGTGGCGAAGGCGTCCTTGGGATAGCGCAGGCGCGTCATTTGCAGCAGCCGCGCATCGGGGGCCAGCGCCAGCTTTTCATTGATCTCCGGAATGGCCGGGACAGTGCGGAAGGACAGCAATTCCGTGCAGGGAATCAATCCGCGCTTTTCCAAATCCTGGGCGAAGGAGTTGATAAACAGCGTGGTATCCTGCAAATGCACCTCGCTGGATACGTAGGTGCCTACGCCCTTGACGCGCGTAAGCAGCCCCTCCTCAACCAGGCGGGACATGGCCATGCGGATGGTGGAACGGCTGACGCCATATTGCTTTCACAGATCCACCTCGCGTGGGATCAGATCGCCCGCGACCCAGTCGCGGCTGCTGATCTTATCGCGCATGGAGGACAGCACAGATTCATAAAGCGGGATCGCCATGAGATAACCTCCTCTCCTGATTGATAACGGTTAATCGGGCAGGGTGAACACCTGATCGTAGGCGGTCAGCCATTCATGCTTGGCATAATCGAAGGCGCGCAGCAGCAGCGTTTTGCCAAATACGTACACAAAGCAGCCGCAGTGGCACAGGCCGGGCGCGTCCTTCTCGTTGGGGCCGTAGCCATAGGCGCAGCCGCGCACGCCGGGCATATCAATGACGGTGTAGCGCTCGTCCTCCAGGTAGTTGATGCCCGCGCCGCCGCCGAAGCCATGGTGCACATGACCCGTGCACAGCACCACGTCCGGATGGCTGCGCAGCACGTCGTACAGGCCGTTTTCCCGGATGATGACGCTGTGCTCACGGTAATTGCCCTGGGACTGACGATCCAGCAGCTTGCGCACGCTGTTGTGAATCACCAGGAAAACGGGCTTGCCCTGGCCGCAGTAGCGATCCAGCCGCTCACGCAGATAGTCGATCTGCTCGGGCTTGATTTCGCCCGCATGGATCCACATGCCCTTGTAGCCCGTTACCGTATAGGTATCGCTGTACTGCGCCAGCACGATCACATGGCAGCCGTTGACCTCGCCTTCATAGAACAGCTTGCTGTAATCGGCGGGTACCATGCCGTGCTGATGCAGGTGATCGCAGTGATAGCGCACCAGCTCGTTGCACTTGAGCTCCAGCGTTTCATGGTTGCCCACGGTGACGAACAGCGGCTTGTCCGCCCATTCATCCTCGATCATATGCCAATAGCTGTCCAGCTCAAAATCCTTGCCGAAGAAGGAGTAATCGCCGCCGTCGATCACCGCGTCCATGCCCAATTCCTGCGCCCAACGATAGGCGCGGCGGGTGGTCAGCGTGCGCAGGCCGTCGTCGCCGTCGCAATGCTCATCGGAGATCAGAAAGAGCTTCAGATCGGGCTGATTGGTCTTTAGCAGGAAGGCTTCGTATTCCTCCCGCAGCAGGTGATACAGCGCCATGGGGTTTTCGCTGGTCTGCGCCTGCTCGGCCAGCCAGCGGGCGTGGGAGAGCAGCTTCTGCGCGGCGGCAGGATTGTAGATCGGACCCTGATCCAGCTTGCGGCCGGCAATTTCACAGGCCAGCTGGCTGGTTGCACCCACATAATAACGGCGGGCGACTTCAGCTTCGCTCATTACGCCCTGTTCCAGCGCAAAATCCGCCAGCGTATCCGGCCCCAGGCCGAAGGCGCCGTTTGCGTCCGCGCCCACGGTCAGCGGCTGATCGCCCAGGGAAAGCGCCTGCCACTGGCTGATCACGGCTTCGCGGTAAACCTGCCCATCCACATACAGGCGCAGCAGACCCGCGCGGTCGGCGGTCAGCACGATCATATGCCAGCGGCCGTCGCACACAGGGCGTACGCTGCCAAACTGCACCGGCTTATCCGCGCCCTCGGGCATAAAGTTAACAGTCAAAAAAGCGCGGGGCTGCAGCACGGCTACGCTCAGACCCGGACGGTATGCGCCGTCAAAGGCGCAGTTGGCGCACAGCACGCCGCCATGAGCCAGCTGGCCGGGGGTCTGCGCGGCACGATCCACAAAATCGCAATAGCCCAGATAATCCGCCGGATCGCCGCACCAGCCGTTGCAGCCGTTGCGGTCGGTCTTGAGCCACAGACGCAGGGTAAAATCATCTGCGCCCAGGGTGCTGCCGGTCAGGGTGATTTTGTCCTTGGCGCTTTGCCCGGCGGTATTGTCAAAATAAAGGGCGACGCCGCCGTCGTGCGCGGTCGTTTCGGTACAGCCGGAACGCAGGACGTTTTGATCAAAAAGGGTGAAAATTTCAGCAGGATTCATCAGACGCCTCCATCCTATAAGTTATGACATATTATAATACAAATCGCCATATGTTTCAATGCTTGTTTTTTATAGAAAAGCTGTTATAATAGGATTTACTCGGATTTTAACGAAACGCGACGATGGGGAGGAAGCTATGAAACCAAACATTGTGTTCATTACATCGGATCAGCAGCGGCGCGATAGCCTGGGCATTTACGGCTGCCGCTATGTCAGTACCCCCAATCTGGATCGCCTGGGCAGCCAGGCTACCGTGTACGAGCATTGCTACTGCAACGCCCCCGTATGTACGCCCAGCCGCGCCTGCATGATGACGGGCAAAACCATGCCCGGCCACGGCGTGTATAACCTGTTTGATATTTTGCCGGAAAACGAAAAGATGCTGCCCTATTATCTGCGAGAGCAAGGCTACGAAACGGCGCTGGTGGGCAAGCTGCACGTCAGCGGCACGGAGTATGAGGTAAATAAGCGCAACCCCGGCGACGGCTTTGATATTTATGATCTGGCGCACGAGCCCAGCGTTTACACCAAGGCTCCCTATAATGCCTACGCCCGCTGGCTGCTGGAAAACTATCCTGACGAGTGGCGCGCCATCCGCGCCCAGGGCCGCAAGCGCAAGCACCGCAGCGCCGAAACGCATTTTTCCACCTGGGTCAGCCAGCGCTCGGCCGAGGTGATCCGCAACCGCGATAAGTCCAAGCCCCTGTATCTGCAGGTGGGCTACTTTGATCCCCATAATCCTTATGATCATTATCCGCTGGAAAGCGAGCAGCTGCTGCATCCGGAGTACTATCCGGAGGTCATCCCGGACGATGTATCCGCCATGCCCGAGGCCTTGCAGCTGGAGGCGCACTATCACTGCCCCGCCACCCTGGGCGCGACGGGCGATACCAACCGCAAGATCCGCACGGGCTACTTTGCCGGCGTGTCCTTCCTGGATCAGCAGATCGAAAAGATCTTCCAGGCGCTCAAGGATGAAGGCATCTTTGATAACACGCTGATTATCTATACCTCCGATCACGGCGATATGCTGGGCGACCACGGCCTGTATTCCAAGGGCGCGATGTTTTATGAGCAGGGCGTCAATGTGCCTCTGATTGTCAAGTTCCCCCATCAGACGCAGGGCTGCCGCAGTGAGGATCTGGTGATGCTGGAGGATATGTTCTCCACCATTTATACCGCCGCGGGCGGCGACGCCAGCTTCCGCCCCGAAAGCCTGCCGCTCCAGGGTGAAAAGAAGCACGAGTTTGCCATGACCGAATATCGCGGCTGCGGCAAGTTCGATCTGATGGGCTTCCCGCACATCCTGCACGCCACCATGATCCGCACGGCGGAATGGAAGCTGAACCTGTATCACGATACCTGCGACGGCCAGCTCTTCCACCTGACCGAGGATCCGCAGGAAAAGAACAACCTCTACCACGATCCTGCCTGCGCGGGCAAGATCATGGAGCTGATGCAGATGTATCTGCGCTACGATACGGAGCGCGATTACAACTATAACGCAGAGCGCGGCGGCCGCTCGGGCATCCCCGGCTTTGCCAAGGCCATTTGCGAAATCAAGCTTTGATAGAAAACCTGGAGGCACAATATGTCAGTTCGCAGCAAAAAGAAAGAAGCGTCCTTTGATGTAATCGTCGTTGGTGGCGGCATGACGGGCATGTGCGCGGCCATTGCCAGCGCGCGCCACGGCGCGAAAACCGCCCTGGTGCAGGAGCGGCCTGTGTTTGGCGGCAATGCCAGCAGCGAAATCCGCATGCATATCTGCGGCGCGTCGGCCAACATGGTCAAGCCCAATGCCGAGGAAACCGGCATCCTGCGCGAGATCCTGCTGGAAAACAAGCGCGTAAACGATTATTACAACTATTCCGTGTGGGATCGCGTGCTGTTCACCGCCATCCGTGAGCAGGAAAATCTGTCGATGTTCCTCAATACCACCATGCATGATGTGGACACCGAGGGGCATCGCATTACGGCCATTCATTGCTATCAGATGACTACCGAGATCGAGTGGACGCTGCGCGCACCGGTGTTCTGCGACTGCACGGGCAACGGCACGCTGGGCTTCATGGCCGGCATGCCATTCCGCACCGGCAGCGAGGGCAAGGCGGAGTATCATGAGCCGCACGCGCCCGAGCAGCCCGATCAGCACCGCATGGGCAATACCCTGTTGTTCAAGGCCGTGGATCGCGGCCATCCGGTGGCGTTTGTGCCGCCCAAGGGCAGCTATACCTTCACCGAGGAGCAGCTGCGCTACCGCAAGCATGCCGATGCGAAGCCGCTCTTTGGCGTGCTGGAGGCAGAAAACAAGGCCGATCCGATCCTGGACAACGTGGACAACACCACCAAGGATATGGTGTTTGACGCCTATTGCCTGGATTACGGCTATTGGTGGATTGAACTGACCGGCGAAAAGGCCGATATCATCGAGGAATATGAGGACATCCGCGACGAATTGATCAAGTGCGTGTACGGCGTGTGGGATCATATCAAAAACGGCGGTGATCACGGCGCGCAGAACTTTGATCTGGAATGGGTGGGCATGCTGCCCGGCGTGCGCGAAAGCCGCCGCATGGAGGGCGAGTACATGCTCAATGAGAACGATCTGCTGGAAAACCGCGTGTTTGACGACGCGGTGGCCTATGGCGGCTGGCCGGTGGATAACCATGTGGAGCACGGCCTGCTGGACTTTGACAAGATGCCCAGCGAAATCTACGCCTTCAACGGCCTGTATACCATTCCTTATCGTTCCTATGTAGCCAAGGATATGGATAACCTGTTCATCGGCGGCCGCAGCATGGGCGCAAGCAAGCTGGCCATGGCGTCCAGCCGCGTGATGGGCACCTGCGCCGTGGGCGGCCAGGCGGTGGGCACCGCCGCCGCGCTGTGCAAAAAGTACGGCTGCACGCCCCATGATGTGGAGGCGCATATGAAGGAGCTGCAGCAGCTGCTGCTCAAGGACGACTGCTACATTCCGGGCTACAAGAACGAGGATCCCGCCGATCTGGCCCGCACGGCGCAGGTATCCGCCGGCAGCGAAAAGCAGCCCGCGGCCAATGTGATTAACGGTGTGTCCCGCACGGTGGGCGAGGATGAAAACTGCTGGCAGTCCGACGGTCTGGCGGGCGATAACGGCGTGCTGTCCCTCAAATGGGATGCGCCCCATACCCTGCGCCAGGTACGCCTGACCTTCGACCCCAACCTGTGCTCCTCCATCAAGATCACCCTGTCCTCCAAGCGCATTGCCGAGCAGGTGCCCGGCGTGCCGCCCGAGCTGGTGCGCGATTACGATGTGGAGCTGCTCAAGGACGGCCAGGTGCTGGCCTCCCGCAGCGTGCGCGGCAACTATCAGCGCCTGAACGTGCTGAACTTTGACGCCTGCGACTGCGACGAGGTGCGCCTGCATGTGTTGGCGACCAACGGCATTGCCGACGCGCGCGTATACGAGGTGCGCGCCTACGAGCAGGCGGACTGATCGCCGTTGACGGATTGCGCCTGCCGGGAAATGCCGGCGCAGCATGCCCCTTTCTGCCGGTGCAAGCGCAGGAAAGCCTGCAAAAAACGCCCTTCTCCCTTTCATTGCAGCAGCAACTGGAAGGGAGCCTTTTTATCCCCAAGGCCGATGTCCGCGCGGCCGTTATCCTGCAGGGCAAACAAAAAGCCCGTTAAGGAAATGATCTTTCCTTAACGGGCGGGTCGGAACGCATGCGAAAGCCGATGGCTGCGCGGAGCATTCCGGCCGCTTGGCGCGGGGGAGAGGGGCAAGGGATCAATCGATTGTCGCTCTCCTTAACCGCCTGACAGCCTGTTTCTTTCAGCTGTCAATGCTAATGTATCCCGCGCGGCGGCGTTTTATGCGCAGCCTGAAAATTTTTATTTGTGAATATACAGAATACCCAGGGTATTGGGGCCGCAGTGACAGCTGATGGTGCCGCGCGCATCGGTGGGCAGAACCTCGGCGAAGGGCTGATACTGCAAAATTTCATCGCGCACCATGTCCACAATGCCGTCGTCCACCGGCGTGTGGGTAATCATGATGCGGTGCGTGCGCAGGGTATCGTTGCCCTCCAGGCGCTCGCGCACATAATTGCGCAGCGCTTTTTCATATGCGCCGCGATACTTCTTGGCCACGCCCATCTGGCCGTTGTGCACCTCGATGCAGGGCTTGATACCCAGCAGGTTGGCGCCCAGCGCCGCCACGGTGGAGCAGCGGCCGCCCTTGCGCAGATATTCCAGGTCTTCCAGCACAAAGCTGCCGTCCACCTTGGGCACGATTTCGCGCAGGCGCTGGGCAATCTGCACCTCGTCCAGCGTCTGATCCTGCGCCAGCTCCGCGCCCTCCATCACGATCAGCCCCTGGGCGGAGCTGAGGTTGAGGGAATCCACCACCTGCACATGCTCGAAGCGGCGGGCGGCGTTACAGGCATTCTGATAGCAGACGGACATCTTGCTGCTCAGCGTCACATGCACAAGGCCCTCGCAATCCTGCAATTCACGGGTGAAAAACTCGATGTAGTCGTTTTCGCTTACGGCGGAGGTGGAGCACAGCGCGCCGCCGGCCGCCACGTGGGCGAAAATCTGCTCGGTGGTGATATCCACGCTGTCCCTGTAGGATACGCCGTCCATGATGACGTACAGCGGCACGGTGGCAATGTGAAAGCGATCCAGCAGCTCCTGCGTCAGGTCGCAGGTGCTGTCTGAGGTGATCTTGATCTTCATAAGAGAAAAATCCTTTCAAAGTACGCGGGCTTCCGCGCGTTTCAATGGCGGGCAATATGCGACGTATATTATTATGGCGCAGGATGTTCAACTGAAGATCAACGATTGTTAATAACCACACTTTCGCGCCTTTTGTCATCACTTTTTAAAAGGAAAGTAATGGCTTCGTGCCTTGTTTTTTCGCATGGGGCGTGGTATCCTTAAATCCAAAGGGGTGAAAACGTATGCCGTCCTGTCCGCTGAACCGCTTTTTTTCGCCTGCGCAGTGCGCGCGCTATTATGGGGTGATTTCCCGTCGATACAGCTGCCGCGCTTATGCCGCCGCGCCCGACGCGGGTGAGCTTGCCGCGCTTAATTATGCCGCCGCGCGCGTGTGCCTGCCGGGCACGCGCATCGTGCTTGCCGACTGCACGGATCAGCTGTTCTTCGGCGTGCCGCTGGTGGAGCGCATCCGCGGTGCGCGCAAGTGCGCCTATGTGATTGCACAGGATGGCATGGAAAAGCCCAAGCTTCTTGCCGGCGTTAGCGGCGAGGCCTTTGTGCTGGAGGCCGCAGCGATGGGGCTGGATACTTGCTGGGTGACGGGCACGTATCGCCGCGGTGAGGTGCCGCAGGAGATGCTAAGCGACGGCGAGCGGCTGATCGCCGTGATTGCCCTGGGGCATGCCAAGGAAACGCCGCAGCAGATTGTGCGCCATCGCAAGAGCCTGTCACAGATCTGCCTGGACGCGCCCGATCAGTGGCCGTTGTGGGCGTATCGCGCGGCGGAGGCTGTGCGTATCGCGCCCTCGGCGGTCAACCGCCAGCCCTGGCGGCTTGCCTATGCCCAGCGCTCGCTGCGCCTGATGGGCAAAAACCCCGACAATGTGGATCTGGGTATTGCGCTGATGCATATCGAAGCGGCATCGGGCGAATATAAACGATATTGGGAGTGGGGAAGCGGCGGGTGCGTCGCTCACTTGACGATCGAGGAAAAATCATGACGCTGCTGGATCAGTTGAATCAGGAAAACATCAAAAAGAACGCGCCGCTGGCCGAGCGCATGCGCGCGCGCACGCTGGATGAGTTTTATGGGCAGGAACATCTGCTGGGGCCGGGGCGGCTGCTGCGCCGCGCCGTGGAGGCGGACAGGCTGACGTCCAGCATTTTTTACGGCCCGCCTGGCTGCGGCAAAACCACGCTGGCGCATGTGATCGCCGCGCATACCAAATCCGCCTTTGCGCGCATGAACGCCGTTACCTCGGGCGTGGGCGATGTGCGCGAGGTGTTAGAGCAGGCAGCCCAGCGCCGCGCCATGTATGGGCAAAGCACCTACCTTTTGCTGGATGAATGCCACCGCTGGAACAAGGCGCAGTCGGACAGCATTCTGCCTGCCATCGAGGAGGGGCTGATCCGCTTTATCGGCTCCACCACCGAAAACCCCATGATCTCCATGACGCCCGCCATCGTCAGCCGCTGCCGCGTGTTTGCCTTCCGGCCGCTGACGGATCAGAATGTGCGCGCCATCCTGCTGTCGGCCATTGCCGATCGCGAGCGCGGGCTGGGCGATATGAACGTGCATATCGACGTGGATGCGCTGTCGCATATTGTGCGCGTGGCCAACGGCGATGTGCGCTCAGCGCTCAACGCCTTGGAACTGGCCGCGCTGACCACGCCCACCGGGCGCGACGGCATCCATATCACCCTGAGCGTGGCGGAGGAAAGCATTCAAAAACCTGTGGTACGCTGCGACGATACGCTGTTTTACGATATGCTGTCCGCCTTTTGCAAAAGCCTGCGCGGCTCGGACAGCGATGCGGCGCTTTTCTGGTTCAGCCGGCTGCTGTACGCTGGAGCCGATCCCCGCATGCTGGCGCGGCGTATCATTGCCCATGCCAGTGAGGATGTGGGCCTGGCCAATCCCATCGCCATGCTGCAGGCTGTGGCAGCCGGGCAGGCGCTGGAATTGATCGGCATGCCCGAGGCCAGGCTGCCCCTGTCGCAGGCCATCATCGCCATCTGCGAAAGTCCCAAGAGCAATAGCGTGGTCTGCGCCATTGACGCAGCCATGGCCGACGCCGAATCGGCGCGCGGTCAGGTGCCGCCGCCACTGCGCGATACGCATTATAAGGGCGCGGACAGGCTGGGCGCGGGCGGGGGCTATCTGTATCCCCACGACTACCCCGGCCACTGGGTCAAGCAGCAATATATGCCCGATGAAATCAAGGATCATGAATACTATCACCCTTCCGATCAGGGCCACGAGGCCAAGATCCATAAGCATGAAAAATGACGCGGGGTGATACAACCATGAAAGGCATATTGATTACCAACGCATTTATGCGGCAGGGCAGCTTTGCACGTATGCGTGAGCTGTTTGAACAGGCGGCGCAGCGGGCGGGCGTCAGCCTGATCCCGCGCGTGAACACGGATTTTATGCTCATGCCTCCAAGTGCCCACCTGAAGGTGGACTTTGTGCTGTTCTATGATAAGGACATTCGCCTGGCCGCGCGCCTGGAAGCGATGGGACTGCCGGTGTTCAACGGTGCAAAGGCCATCGCGCTGTGCGATGACAAGACGCTGACCTATCTGGCCTTGCAACGCGCGGGCGTGCGCCAGCCCGATACCGTGCTGTGCCCGCAAACCTTTCCGGGGCTGGGCTACGGCGATATGGATTTTCTGGAGGGCGTGGGCGCAGCGCTGAGCTGGCCCATGGTGATCAAGGAGGGCTGCGGCTCCTTTGGCGAGCAGGTCTACCTGGCGCAGGATGAGGCGCAGGCGCGCGATATCCTGCATCGCATCGGCGCAAAGCCAGCGCTCTTTCAGCGCTTTATCGCCTATAGCGCCGGGCGCGACCGGCGGCTGTTCGTGGTGGGCGACCGGGTCATCGCCGCCATCGAGCGCCGCAACGAGCATGGGGATTTCCGCGCCAATATCGAGCATGGCGGCGTGGCGAGCGCATATTTCCCCACGGCGCAGGAAAGCGCGCTGGCACTGGCCGCCTGCCGCGCCCTGGGGCTGGACTTTGGCGGGGTGGATCTGCTGGAGGCTGAGGACGGGCCTGTGGTGTGCGAGGTGAACAGCAACGCGCACTTTGCGGGGCTGTTATCCGCCACGGGCGTAAACCCCGCCGACCATATCATGCAGTATATTCGGAGAACCGTATGCGAGGAATAATCTGCTACGAAAGCCATGAAATTGCCCGCAATCAGGGCTTTATTGACCTGTGGCTGCGCGAAAGCGCGCGGCGTGGCATTGCGCTTACCCTGGCACGGCTGGAGGAAACGAGCTTTGGCCTGCGCGATAACGCGCCCTATCTGCGCATTGGCGGGCAGGATGCGCACCCTGACTTTGCGGTGATGCGCATGAAGCAGCCGCTTTTATCCCGCCACCTGGAGCGGATGGGCGTGCGCGTGTTCAACAATGCCTATACCAGCGAAATCCTCAATGATAAGCGCCGCACGCACGCGCTGTTCAGCCATCTGTCGCCCATGATGGATACCGCCTATATCACCGGCGATGCGCCTTGTCCCTTTGATTATCCTGTGGTGGTCAAGGCGGCGGGGGGCTGCGGCGGGCGGCAGGTACGGTTGTGCGGCGATGAGGCGGCCTACCGCGCGGCGATCCGGGAGTTTTCCTTCCAGGCTGTCGCGCAGCCGCTGTGCGATACGCCGGGGCGCGATCTGCGCGTGTACATGCTGGGCACCGCCTGCGTGCAGGCCATGCTGCGGCAATCAGACAGCGCGGATTTTCGCAGCAATTTCGGGCTGCATCACTGCGCGCAGCCGGTGGAGATTCCCCCTGAGGCGCGCCGCGTGGCCTGCGTTGTGGCGGAGGAGCTGCGTTCGGCGCTGATCGGGGTGGATTTCATTTACGATCATGGCCGGCTGCTCTTCAATGAGGCCGAGGACGCGGTGGGCACGCGCATGCTGTATCAATATACCAAGCTGGATATCGTGCGCCTGTATATGGATTATATCGTTGCTCAAATGGGAGATTGAAAAACGAAAGAACGCCGCCAGATTGATCAAAAGATCAGCCTGGCGGCATTTTTGCTTTTAATGCGCCGGTTCGATGGGGATGACGCGCCCGGTCTGCGCGCCGGTTCTGTGGGAAATGGAGATGACCGTGCGGTCGGCGGACACGCGCCGGAGCGCCTGCAGCACGGCGTTTTCAGTTTCCGCATCCAGGTTGGCCGTGATCTCATCCAGCAGCAGGATGCGCGGATCGGCGGCTGCGGCGCGGGCGATGGATAGCAGCTGCCATTGTCCCTGCGAAAACAGCTCGGGTGTGCAGGGGGTATCGTAGCCCTGCGGCAGGCTTTCGATGGTATCCGAAAGCCCGGCCAGCTTGGCCGCCGTGCGCACGGCCTGATCCGAAATGGCGGGATCATACAGCGTGATCTGATCGCGCACAGTGCCGGGCACCTGATGGAAGCGCTGCTCCACATAGCCGAACAGCGCGCGGCGATCCTGATCTGCGATATCCGCCGCTGGCACGCCTTCGATCAGCACGCTGCCAGACTGCGGCGCGTAAAGCCCCAGCAGCAGCTTAAACACCGTGCTTTTGCCTGCGCCTGTACGCCCGGCAAGCGTTACCTGCTCACCCGCCTGTACCTGCAGGCAGATGCTTTGCAGCACCGTGTGGTCGTCATAGCCAAAGGCGACGTTGCGCAGTTCCACCTGCGGCTGTCCAGCGGGCAGATTGGCAGGCAGAGAGACGGGCTTGCGGGGGGCAGGCTCGCTTTGCGACAGGAATTCATTGATGCGGCGTACGCCCGCGACGGCGGACTGGATGGTCTGAATTTCCATGCCCAGGCTTTCCACGGGGGTGAAAATCTGGGAGATATAGTTGATTACCGCCACCGCCGTGCCAGCCGACATGCCAAACAGCGTCAGCACCCTGGCGTTGCCGGAGGCGGATAGCAGCATGACCGCGGCCACAACCACGGCGTTTAGAATCAGAATTGCCGGAGAGTAAATCGCGTCGTAAAAATTGGTCTTTTCCATGGCGCGATAGCTATTCTCAATGTAATCGTCATAGCGCTGCTCCATGTAAGCTTCCTTGCCCAGGGTGTGGATGGTGCGGATGTTATGCAGCGATTCGGGCACATGACCCGCGGCGCGGCTGACGGCGCGGCGATTGTCCAGCTGGGCTGCAAGCATGTTCTTTTGCACATGCCGCGTAAACCAGAAAAGGAATGGCAGCAACAGCACCAGAATCAGCGCAAGTCCGCGGTTTTGAAACCATACCACAGCCAGAATGCTGATGATCTTGCATGCATCGGCAAACATGCTGACGATGCCGCTGGTGAACAGGTTTTCAACGGCGTCTACATCGCCCACGAAGCGCGATACCAGCGCGCCCGGCTCAATGTGGCTCAGCGTATCAGCGCTTAGACGCACCATCTTGCCCATCAGGCGGCTGCGCAGCGCGTGGGTGATCTTTTGCCCAAACAGCGTCAGCCCGCCCTCGCGCAGCGATTCCAGCAATCCAGCCAGCGCCAGCAGCGCAAAGTACAGACCCGCCATGCCGATGGAAACGCTTTGCCCGGCCGTGAGGGAATCGATGATTTTGCCCAAAATCAGCGGCGGAAACAGCGAAAATGCAATGGCTCCGGCCACGGCGCATACAATCCCCAGCGACAGCACCTTTTTACGCCGCACGGTTTGCCAGATAACGCTGCTAACGCGATCCTTATTTTTCATTGGAAGCGCCTCCCTCCTGCTCATGGAACAGCCGCGCGTATTCGGCGTTGCTTTGCAGCAATTGCGCATGCGTGCTCACCAGCACCTGGCCGTGATCCACGAAAATCACCTGATCCGTCTGCGGGAACAGGTACAGCCGGTGCGAGATCAGCAGCACGATGCTGTCCCTGGACAGCTCCTTCAAATGGGCGAATACCTGCGCCTCGGTCTGCTTATCCAGGGCGGAGAAGGGATCGTCCAGGATCATCACAGGCTTGCGGTGGCACAGCGTGCGCGCCAGCGCTAAGCGCTGCGCCTGACCGCCCGATAGCCGCACGCCGCCGCTGCCCACGCGGGTTTGCAGGCCATCCTCCATGGCGGCGACCTCCTGATCCAGACATACCGCCCGCAAATAGGCGTTGGCGTCCCGATCGTCGCCCAGCAGGATATTGTTTTCGATCGAATCGTTGAACAGCTCGGGATCGTGTCCCAAATAGCCAGCCATGCCGACCAGCTCAGCGGGGCGCAGGGAAGATAGCTCGCGATCTCCGAACTTCAGGCTGCCCTGATAAGGATACTCGCACAGGAGCATCCTGCCCAGCGTTGATTTGCCGCAGGCAACCGGGCCGGTGATACCGATGATTTGGCCGGGCTGGGCGCTAAGGCTCATATCCGCAAAGATATTGCTTCCGCCGGGATAGGCAAACCCGGCATGCGTGGCCGTAAGCGCGGCCGCGGACAGCGCAGGCACAGGCTCATCGGCTTCGGCCTGATGCATCAGAGGCTTGATGCGCCGCCAGGATACCTGTGCCTTGTGCACGGCATTGAACAGCTTGGCCGCGCTGGAAGATTTGGCTGCCAGCCGCGTAAAGCAGGCCAGGAAGGTGGTGAATACGGCGATATCCCAACTGGTCCAGCCTGTGCCGCGGATATTGCGCGCGCCGAAGAAGATGATCAGCAGCGTGCCGGCCATGGAGATGATGCGGTACAGGGGAGGCAGCACGGCGCTCCAGATATTGGCCTTGACGGCGGCGGATTCATAGCCGGACAGCTCCTTTTCATAGGCGGACTGTCGCTCATTCTCACAGCCGAACACGCGATAGGTAACGGCGTTTTCGGCGCGATCCAGCGTGGCGGCGTTCAGATGCGCCGAGGCTTCTTTAAAAGCCGCGCCCGTGCGCTGCACAACGGTCTTCATCTTTTCGGCAATCAGGAAGGAAAGCGGCGGGAAAAGCATGCTCAGCAGCGCCAGCCGCCAATCGTAGCTGAGCAGCATGACGGCGTATGCGAACAGGGCCACGCCGGTATCAAAGACCTCGGTGGTAAACTTGCGCATGCCCTCCACGCAGTCGTCCACATCTTGAATGGCTTTGGTCATCGCACTGCCTACGCCTTCGCCCTCCAGCTCGGCGCGGCTTTTGCGGATCAGGCTGCCGTACAGAATGCGCTTCATGCGGCGGTTTACATCATTGGCAAAGCGGCGCACACAAAAGCGCTTAATATAACGTGCGCCCTGCACCAGCGCGGTGACGGCTGCATAGCAGACGGCCAGCCTTAGCATGGAGGTAAACGTGCCGCTGCCGCCCAGAATATCCACAAGCCGTCCGGCCATGCGGCCCTCAAACCACGGAGCAGCCAGCAGGCCGATATTATAAATCAGCCCGGATACCGTGACGGTGGCCAGCGTGACCCATTCAGCTTTAAAATAGGAAAGAACGCGGTTGGCCTGAAAACCCTTCTTGCTCCGCATGCGCTTATCCCTCATCGCCGGCCACCAGCATGCGCACGGTGGGGAAGCCCGCACGGCTTTCCTGCTTGGCGCGCAGATAAAGGGTATCCAGCGTGGCCAGGAAGGCTTCGCGCTCTTTCTCCGACAATGTGGACAGAAGCCATTCGTAAAATACGGCTTCCAAGTGCGCTTTGGAATTTTTTAATCCTTCAGCCTGTTCGGTGGCGTAAAGCAGCTGGCTGCGCCCATCGTTGGGATTGGCCTGACGCACCAGATAGCCCTTGGCCTCCAGACTGGATGCGCGCCGCGCAGCTGCGCCTTTATCAATCTTGAGCCGCTCACGTACCTCGGCCTGTGTGATGCCGGGATTATGGCGAACCAGATGGATAAAGTCGAACTCCGCTGTACCGATCCCTTCGGCTTTCATTGTTTGTACGGTGAAGGCGCTCACCTCGCGCGCAATCTTGGTGATCTTGCGTTCGCTTCTGTCCATATCGGTAACTCCTTTGGACTACCCGCAAATTAGAGGCATATACATCCAACAAGATGATAGTACAACTAAATGAAAATGTCAAATGCAACGCAAAGCGAAAAATCAAAAATATTTGCATTTGCCTATTGCTTTTTTTCTTCGCTTTTGCTATAATGATCAGGTACTAGCGATGTGGGGCATTAGCACAGTTGGTAGAACAAGCCTTCAGTTGTTTATCCCCGCCGGTGGTTCCCGGAGAAAAGCAGTTTCTGTCAGATCTGCACAAAATTTGACAAGAAAATTTGGGGCATTAGCACAGTTGGTAGCGCGCGACATTCGCATTGTCGAGGTCAGGAGTTCGAATCTCCTATGCTCCACCATTTACGATGAAATCCGAACCCTGCTACATCTTCGTAAACGGGATGTTCGGATGCATCTTCCGAAGAGAAGATGAGCGAAAAGGTCGAGTGTGAAAACACCTGGCCTTTTCGTTTTTCATCCCGAAGAAAAGTGCAAAGCAGTTCACATCAAAGGTGAAATTTTGGGATACCCTGATTTCACTTTCATTTCCATCTGCGCTGCGGTAAAAAGCCGTGGCGCATGGCCATTACGCTAACCTGGATATACTTTTCTTGCTTAGTCATCCTCACACCGCCTTTGCCGTTTCAACAGGATAGTCTTCAAGGGTCAGACCGAGCACAGCAGATAGTTTTATAAGTTCGGAGGCCGTCATCTTTCTTTTGCCGTGCAGCTTTTTTCCTAAAAGATCGTCATCCATATTGGCACGCCGAGCCAGAGAACGTATGGTCATGCCAATATGTAATCTCTTTTGATTTATTACATTCTCATGGATGCTACTCGGTTGAGCAGACACGAAAACAAAAGCCTGTCATAGAATTATATTTTTCCAGGCAATCCTTTTTCTCTTCCACGGGGATAAAACCATAGGGCTTTATAATCTGCGCCAAATAATGATCCGGCATCCGTGTTGTGCTCCACGGATCCGGATAGAGAGTATTGATTTAGTCCAAGCTCTATTGATTGGGTTAGAAGCGCTTCTTCAGAAGCGTATCCTGTTGCGGGCCCGCATAAGCTGGCCATGAAGCTGACATGCTACGGTCAAGTTTTTCCAAAATAATTGTAGGCTTCTTCTTTAGTGCCAATATTTCTTACTACGGTTCTGCCGGTTGTCGGATTTATCAGCTCATATACCAGATCACCGCGAGCGTTATATTTTGCAGCTACGATATATCCATTAACAAGGCTCTCTTCCATGAAATCATAGGTAGGCGAAACAAGATCTTTTCCGTCAGCTCCGATCCAACCGTACTTCCCATCTACTTCGTTCCGACTAGGTATCTTTTTGATTTCAAGCTCCCATGGCTGATTTGATATAACTTTCTCCTGAGAAATACTTATCACACCGTAGCAGTTATCATTGGGAGATCTTCTCCAATAATATCCAGAAAGCAGATCGCTTCCCAACAGATTCATTTTAGTTACATCCCAGTTATTGACAGTACATGTGTATAATTTCTTTGCTGCTATACTGTACAGTATATCTCCGCGGGTATTGCGGAAAGCGCCGTTGCCTAAATACTCAATATCACCGCTTTCGAAATTACATGCAAATTGTCCGCGATTGTCCATTAGGTAGCACTGATTCCGGCTTTTGCTCCCGTCTTTCGAACGAGCTGCATACCCGCAAGCCTCGAAGTAGGTGATATATTTCCACTGCGGAGAAACCGTTACAGTTCCCCTGCTGTCAATAACACCCCAGTTATCCAGTTTGTTGCGGATATAGGCATAGCCATCGGTCATAATTGTTGCTTCTTTCCACTCGGCAGGGACGGTAACGGCAAAAGTGCTCGCATCCATGAAACCAAACATTCCGTTTTCCTTGAACATGAGGAACCTTCCGTCATTGCTTCCGGCCCCAACCCACTCCATATTTGTCTCATGGGCGACAGTACCATCATACTTGATTATGCCGTACTTTCCGTCAGAAACGACAGTGTATGTATTTGTGTTTGTATAAGTGATACTGCTGTATTTGGGTTCAATAATGATCTTTCCTGTTTCATCCACAATGCCATACTTCTTATTAACACTGATGTAGTATCTGCCATCCTTAAGCTTCTGTACAGACTCGTAATCAGCGGGAAGAATAATTGAACCATCAGATGAAAGGACGCCTTCCTTGCCGCCTTTGGCTACTTCATATTGAGTACCCTGAATGTATATGGAGTCGTATTCCACTGGGATCAATACAGTGCCATCTGGCTTGAAAATACCATGCAGTGAGTTCTTTTCAACATAGTAGTTTCCGCCCTTCGCATTGATGCTGTCGTATTCAATCGGGATGATTGCTTTTCCGGTTGAATCAATTACACCAAACCTCCCACCGGCTTTTACAGTATAGGCCTTATTCTCATTTATAGCGAGGGAGGCATAGTCGGGGTTGACTACAACATCTGCTTTGCTGTCCAGCAAACCGTAACCTTCGGTCTTTGGATCATAGAAGGTGCGCAGGCCGTTGGCGTCAGCACTGTTTATTTGCTTATAGCGTTTGCTGTAAAGAGCACTTGCCCGCTGGGCGCTGTCCTTGTAATCGCCTGCGGCAATGAACTCATCATATGCCAGCCACGGCTGGGAAGCTGCATGAAAATCTGCCAACAGATAAAGGCATTCAAGCGCCTGATCCTCAATTCCAAGCTCTAAGTAGATATTCCGCGCTTCCCCATATTGACCGGCTGATTTGTAGTGCTCAGCCAGTGCTTTTTTGCGCAGGAGCTCAGCGGCGTCAGAACGGGCTGCAGAATCTTTATATTTTCCGAGCTGACTAAAGATACTGCAGGCCCTTTCATAGTCCCCCTCTTTTTCAGCGGCGTCAGCCGCATCGTAGTATTTTTTATAATCCACAGCATGCGTCTGATAGGCTGCCGGGAGGGTGGAATAAATGTCATAAGCAGCTGCGTAGCGGTTTTCCGACCAGAGCTTATCGGCATCAACCTGTTTCAGAAGCAGGAAACAGTCTTTGTAGTCTCCCAGCTCAGTTAATGTGGTACGTGCTTCATCAAAGCGCCCCATATTCATCAGCGCTGCGGCATGGTTGTATTTGTTTGATTTCTGGATGCTGGTGACAGTGAAATACGCGGCGACTGCAAGCGCGATGAGCACAATTATGCGGATGATGACGCGCTTCCGATGACTTGCCCTTCGAAGTGCAGCTTCTTCCGCAGCGATTTGGGCCTGCCTTTCGCGCTGCAATCTTTCCGCTTCTTTTTTCTCTTTATACTCCCTGGCGGCTTTTTCACGGGCAATATAAAGCGCTTTCGCGCGCTGTTCGGCTTCAAGCCTGAGTCTTTCCTGTTCTTCTTTGTATGCAGCCAGATGCTCATCCAGAACGGCTTCGTCAGAAAGGTCTTCCAGGGCCGCCTGTGTAATTCCGCACTTCAGGCACGGAGAAGCGGCATATTGCCAGCTGCCGCATCCGCACTGCCAAAGCCCCATGGCATTTTGCGGGGAATAAGAGGCCGCATCTGTATTTCCCTGCTTTGCCAGGTCTCTTTTCAACTGCCCCAGAAGCTCTTCTTCAAATTCCTGCGGCTTGCTCGCGGGCAGCGTGACGAATGAATCATTCTTTTCAGATCGCCAGACCGTCTCGTCCGAGAAGGATACGGCTTTCAAAAGCACATTGTATTTGACGGTTTTGGTGCCTGGAATGATGATGGGCGTTTTTTCACCGAACTCTGCTCCCTGAGGGGCAGAAAGTCCATCATACTGATAATGAACGGGAGCCAGCTTCTGATTGAATGTGTCGTAAACATCCAATTCAATCATGATCGCCCGGATCTGATGCGAGTCGATATTCTTCCACTTCAGCTGGGCAATACAGCTGTTTGTGACGTTATCCCGATAAAGCGCACACGCTTCAAGCAGGATAGGGCTGCCCTCTGCGTACTGCACGTCAGCTTTCTTCATCAGTATTCCAAGGCGCTGATTAGCCATGGTCGTACCTCCTCAAATTACAGCTCAGGCAGATATGAGCTGATATCATCATTCTGGCTCTGAGCCTGTTGATTCTGAACCCGCTTTTCTGCAGCCGGATTGCTGCAGGAATTGATCATTTTTTCCAGCAGTTCATTCGTCTTATCCTGTTTTGCACGCATCTGCAGATCAGGCATTGCCGCAATAATAATGTATGAGATCGGCCCGAGCCAGAAACACATATGGAACCATTTCTGCTTTCCGTAGCCCTTTGCATAGGCTATGTCGCTTGCATTGCTTGCCAGCAAACCATTCAGGCACAGAAGAACGATTATAAGGATGATGTAGAATACGATTACTCCGCCAGCAGACATGTTTGTACCTCCAATCAAATTTCCTAAGCTGTTTGTAGACAGATTACCAAAGTGCATCGCAAGAGCGTTGTTTATCAAACCGCAATTCAGCTTATGTGAATAGCAGCGGGAATCATAGAGCTTAAGCGGATAGCCAGAGTCTGTTACACAATATGTATCAGATACATCATAACCAAAACCGTTTTTCGCTCGGACAATACAGTACAGCGCGTCGCCATAGATTTCTCCTGAATCAATCTGAACAGAAGAAGGATACCTGAAGTAATCTGCAGCTTCGACCATGAGGTTATATGCTTTCCTATCGTTGCCTATAAGCAGCGCTGCGCAGCCTGTGGTTGTCAGAAGGATAACTGCAAGCATCATGGATAGAACTGCGTATTTGAAGCTCCTGATGCGCAAGCGCCTTTGCCTGTTCTTTGCATCCATTGGCTTTCCCTCCTTTCTTGTGTGATGAAACAATGAACCATTTCACAGAATGGTGTTGTTCTGTCTGATGCTTCGCAATCCTGCAAAAGTTCTCTTTTGCAGCACACCTGATGATTTATTTCCTTCATTTCCAATTTTACCACGACGGGCTGTTATTGTCTACCCTATATGTCAGCATTTTCCTGCGAAACCGGGGCTTTACGGAAAGCTCCTGACGCTTGTCGCATTTCGTATAAACTGCTTTGTTACTTTGTCTTCAAAAATGTATATCTTATAGTGAAATCCATCTGGAAAGGAGGCAGGCAAAGTGGCCAAGGACACGGTTGCAAAAGTGAAAAAGCTCTTTCTGATGCAGCCAACCCTCGCAGCAGAAATGAGCGAGATCAAACGCATGAAGGCGTCCGGCCACCAGCTTTCGCCGGAATGCCTGTCTCATTATGCCCAGGTTGAAAATATGTATATGGCCCTGCAGTCCTTTTATCTGCTTCTATCCAGGGAGCAGGCTGAAATTATCCGCCTGCACTTTGTCGGAAAGCTTACCTGAGAAGCCATGGAAATTGAGTACGAAAAGAAATGGGGCAAAATGAATGCCAAGAACATCCGAACCATGAAAACCTATCAGGCCCAAGCCTTTGAGATCATTGCGGCTTTTATCGATACACACCGGGAATACTATGACTATTCCTGGCTGGACAAATTATGATATCCGGATGCCAAAGATTTACACATATGAACGTTGTAAAAACAGTCAATGCGTGATATCATATTATTACAAAAGTGTTACAGACTTTTGCGATAATTTGTACTGTGATAGGAGGTTCACATTATGAAGCGTTGTAAGCTTTTTGTTCTTCTCATCTTGACATGTCTGTTGATACTGCCTGTATTTGCCACTGCTGAGACACAGCAGGAATTTGAATTGAAATGCAACAAAAAAACAGCAACAGCAGCTACCGTTTATAGTTTCTTAAACTCTCCGCTCAATGCTGAAGGGGAAGTGATTGGCTATATTCCAGCGAGCACATATGTCATTCTTGGTGGGACAGGAAGCGACAACTGGAAATATATCACTTATATGGTCAACGGCAGCAAAAAGAGCGGATGGGCGCAGGTCAAATTAATTGATTGTTTCTCCGTTATCCGAAAATCAGATGGTTTTGCTTATAATATCCACGAGAATGATCCGAACTACGAGGCTAAGATTAAAGAAGGTGTGCTCGAATTTGATGTAACGAAATATAGTGATGAACGAGCCTATTATCGTTATCGTGGCGGCCTCGGCCCCGAGCCCGAGCGAAAGGATGGCAGCAACGCGGCGCAATCACAGAGTTCCTCTCAGACCGATACACAGGCCAACGAGGGCGGAACGGCTGTTGGCGTTGTGGAGCTTGGGCGCACGTCCTCTAAAATTCAGTATCAGGGCAAAACCGTCAGCGTGTCAACGTCCGACCTGACGTTCAGCGAAAACGTGCCTGAAAACAAGAAGCTGGCCACCATCTACGCTCCGCGCACCGGCAAGGCTTCGCTGCGTCAGACGGCCTCGTCCAAGGGCACGCTGCTAAAGAACTGTAAGGCGGGCACCATCGTATCTGTCCTGGCCATCGGCAATGGCTATACCCGCATCAACTATAAAGGCACAGTGGGGTACATCAAAACCGCGTGCTTGAAATTCTACGGCGACAGCGAAAGCACCGCCCAGGGCGTTCTCAGCTACAAAGGCAACACGGGCGGCGGTACCACCGTCAACGTGCGCAATACCCCCAAAGGCGACAGCGCCAAGGTGGCCGAGTGGCGCACCGGCACAGAGGTGACCATTTTGTCCCATGCTAATGGTTGGTACGAGATCGAAGCCAACGGCATGCATGGATATGTGATGGAGAAGTACGTGACGGAAAAGTAAAGCGGAAACGCCATGAAGTATGAACCGCCCGTGCATGAACTGTAAATATCGTTTTCCCTCCCGCGAAAATCTTTGCATTCTTCCCCGCGGTATGCTATACTAAAAACACAATTCCGTAACATTTCAGCCAAGGGGGAGGGCGCGCGTTCATGGATCACAATGCGTATCAGCTGCTGGCGCTGGGCGCGCGCTATTGGTTTGTGCTGCTGGCGGCCGTGCTGGTATGGCGCGGCGCGGCGGCGCTTTTGCATGAGCATTATCAGCGCAAAAAGCTGCTGAAAAAGCTGCCCGACGCGGGCATGGTGGGCGAGATGCGCGATATCGACAACGACCGCGCCTATCCCCTGCCGCGCGAGGGCGTGCTGGGCGGCGGCAGCGCGTGCGATATCCGCCTGCGCGGATTGCGCCGAAGGGATATCAACTTTGCCTTTGTGGAGGGCAAGGGGCTTTTGCTGACCCCCTGCCACAGCCGGGGCGGGGTGCTGCTGGACGGCGCGCCGCTGGGCAAGGGCGGCTATGCCCTGCACGGGGCCATGCTGCGCGTGGGCGGCTATACGCTGCGCATTCGCCTGTTCGCCGGGCTGAACGTGCCGCGCCCCGCCCCGTATGAGGAGCACTGGCACAGCGCCTATGAGGATGAGGAGCTTTACGCCCCCGAGTACGCCGCCTTCGCCGCCGCGCAGCTGGGCTGCGCCCCCTATTCCGAGGGCGCGTATGATCAGCCGGGCATGCCCGTGCCGCCCGCGTTTCAAGCCTTCGATACCCTGTCCATGCCGGCGGTAAACGCCGCGCCGCAGCCGGTTTATCCCCAGCAGCCTGTCTATCCGCAGCCTGCCTGTCCGCCGCAGCCGGTTTATCCCGATCCCGCGCAGGCAGCCTATGCCCAGCCCGCGCAGCCCGTTTATCCTGCGCAGGCGGCCTATCCCGCCGCCCCGGCGGAGGAGGACGCCGCCGCGCCCGCGCCCTTCGACGGGGGCATGTATGCGCCAAAGGCGGAGGAAATCCCCGCGCCCTTTGAAGCGCCGCGCCGCCACCGCAGAAGCGACAGGAGGCAGGGAAAATGAACATTGCCATGAAAAACGCCAAACAAAAAAAGCGCCGCACGCCGCAGCAGATGCTGCTGGCGGGTGTGATGCTGTTTTTCTTTACGGCGTTTTTGCTTTTGTTTGTGCAGTCGCCCTCGCTGCTGACGGCCGCCATGGCGCTGCTGGTGCCGCTGGCCGTGTGGGCCATGGTGCGCATCCTGCCCCGGCTTTTCCCCATGGATGAGTTTTTGCTTACGCTCATCGCATTTCTGTGCGCGCTGGGCGTGCTGCTGCAATACCGCTACACCCCCTCGCGCGGGCTGACGCAGGCGTTCAACTGCGGCGTGGGGCTGGTGGCCATGGTCGTGTGCGCGCTGGCCGTGCGTCACATCAAAAGCTGGAGGCTGCTGATGGTGCCGCTGATGGGGCTAAGCTGCGCGCTGATGGCGCTGCCCTTTGTATTCCGCGCGGCCAACGCGGGCAAGGGCGCGACAGCCTGGGTGGGCTTCGGCGGGTTTACCGTCCAGCCCAGCGAGCTGGTAAAAATCGTGTATCTGTTTGTGCTATCCTATCTGTTATCCCGCCGCCGCATTGTGACGGGCATGATCTTCATCGGCCTGATGCTGGGCTTTCTGGTATTGCAGCGCGACCTGGGCACAGCGGCCATTTACGGCGGCGCGGGCCTGGTGCTGCTGTACGCCGCCACCTCCAGCCTTTTGCTGATCGGCGGCATCCTGGGCGCGGGCGTGGGCGCGGTGGCCGTGCTGTACGCGCTGTTTAAGAACAGCTATTTCCTGACCGTGCAAAACCGCATCAGCAACTGGCTGGATCCCTTCAGCACCTATGATCAGCTGGGCGGCGGCTACCAGATTGTGCAGTCGCTGATCGCCATCGCCAACGGCGGCTGGTGGGGCACGGGTCTGGGGCTGGGCAACGCCAGCGTGATCCCGGAGTTCCGCACGGACTTTATCTTTTCCGCCCTGATCAACGAGTTCGGCCTGGTGTTCGCCGCGCTGGTGGCCTGCGTGTATGTGCTCATCGTTCTGCGCTCGGCGGATATCGCGCTGCGCTCCACCTCGGCCTTCCACGCGCTGCTGGCCGCGGGCAGCGCGGCGCTGCTGGCCGTGCAGGCCTTTATCATCCTGGGCGGCGTACTCAAGTTTATCCCCATGACGGGCGTCACCGTGCCCTTCCTCAGCTATGGCGGCACCTCGCTGGTGTCCTGCCTGGGGCTGATGGGCGCGGTGCAGGGCGTGGCGTCGCGCAATGAGCGGCTGCTGCGCGAGGATCAGCGCCTGGCGGAGGGCGGGGAGGACGCGCAATGAAGCAATTAAGAAAGAGCATCCGCGTGATCGCCCTGGTGCTGGCCCTGATGGTGCTGCTGCCCATCGGCTACGGCGGCTACAGCCTGATCCGCTACGGCACGCGCTGGCGCACATCGGAATATAACACCTACCTGACCTCCATGAAATCGGGCGTAACGGCGGGCAGCATTTACGACCGCAACGGCGTTACCCTGGCCAGCACAACGGTATCCACCGACGAAACGGGCGAAACCGTGCGCACCCGCACCTACGCGCAGGATGCATCCGTGCGCGCGGCGGTGGTACATGTGGTGGGCGATACGCGCGGCAATGTGAAAAACGCGGCCGAGAGCTTTATGGCCGAGTATCTCTATGGAACCAATATGAGCTATGCCGAGCGGCTCAAGCAGGTGCTCTCCACCGGCTCGCTGCGCGGCGACGATATCACCCTGACGCTGGACAGCAGCCTGTGCGCCTACGCGGCCTCGCTGTTCCCGCAGGATAAAAGCGGCGCCATCGTGGTGATGAACTACAAGACGGGCGAAATCTACGCCCTGCAATCCTTCCCCAATTACGATCCGCAATCGGGCAAAACCGTCACCGTCCGCCAGGCGCTTAACCGCGCCACGCGCTGGCTCAGCGCGCCCGGCAGCACCTTCAAGGTGATCACCCTGGCCGCCGCATTGCAAAGCCTGCCCGGCGCGGCGGAGAGCAGCTATACCTGCACGGGCGGCGTGAGCTTTGGCGAGCATCAGCGCGTAGTGACCGACTACGGCGCGGCCGCGCACGGCACGCTGACGCTCAAGGACGCTTTTATGAAAAGCTGCAATTCCACCTTCGCCATGCTGGCCTGCCAGATGGGCGATAAGGCGCTGCGCAAAACGGCGCAGAGCTTTGGCCTGGACGACGCCTTTACCTTCCGCGATCTGGTGGTGGAAAACTCCGCCTACGCCTCCTCCTCTGCCGCCCTGCTGGGGGCCGATTTGGCCTGGACGGGCGCTGGTCAGAACCAGCTGGCCGTCACCCCGCTGCACATGTGCATGGTGGCCGCCGCCGTGGCCAACGACGGCGTGATGATGGAGCCACGCCTGCTGCTGCGCGCCGTGGGAGCGGAGGGCGCCGAGCGGCAGACCTTTGAGCCCGCGGTATACCGCACGGCCATGGACGCGCAGACCGCCTCCACTGTGCGCGAATACATGCGCGCCGTGGTCACGGGCGGTACGGGCAGATCCGCCGCCGTCAGGGGGCTGACCGTCTGCGCCAAGACCGGCACGGCGGAGATCGACACCCAGGAAAAGGACAACGCCTGGTTTATCGGCTTTATCGACGACGACGCTTATCCCTTCGCCGTGTGCGTGGCGGTGGAAAACGCGGGCACGGGCGGCGCGGTCGCCGCGCCCATCGCGCAGAAAATCTTTGCAAGGCTGGCGGGAAAATGACGATCATCGATCTTTCGCATCGCATTTGCGATGGCATGCCGGTCTATCCCGGCGATGTGCAGACGCGCCTTGTGCAGGAGCGCTTTTTGAGCCGCGATTATTACAACGGCTATACCCTGCATACCGCGCTGCACGCGGGCACGCATGTGGACGCGCCCATGCACCTGCTGGATAAGGATCAGCGCCCGATTGCGGAGCTGCCGCTGGAGCGCTTCTGCGGGCCGGGCTTCCTGCTGGATGGGCTGGATGATCCGTGCGAGATTCCCCCGGATTGCTGCGTGCTGATCCACACCGGGCACGACGCGCGCTACGGGCAGCCCGATTACTTTACCAGCCAGCCGCAGATTAGCCCCGCGCTGTGCGAGCGCATATTGGCCGCGCGTCCGCGCTGCCTGGGCGTGGATATGGCCTCGCCCGATCTGCCGCCCCTTGCGGTGCATAAGCGCCTGCTGGCCGCGGGCGTGCCCATGGTGGAAAACCTGACCAACCTGGCCGCGCTGCGCGGGCGCCGTTTCGATTTTGCCGCGCTGCCGCTTAAAATCAGCGCCGAGGCCAGCCTGGTGCGCGCCGTCGCCTGGCTGCGCGAGCCATAAAGTACAGCGATTGAACAGAAAAGTCTATTGTTTTTGCCGGGACGGCAGGGTACAATATTGCCTGTCCCGGTATTTATTTGCATTTTTAAGGAGGAAATCCATCATGAACGCTTATGTGCAGCGGGTATACGAGGGGCTGTGCGCGCGCAACGCCCACGAAAAGGAATTTTTGCAGGCGGCGGAGGAAATGCTCACCTCCCTGTCGCCCGTTTTTAATAAGCACCCCGAATATGAAAAGGTCGGCCTGCTCGATCGCTTTGTCGAGCCGGATCGGATCATCATTTTCCGTGTGCCCTGGCTGGACGATCAGGGGCAGGTGCGGGTCAACCGCGGCTACCGCGTGCAGTTCAACAACGCCATCGGCCCCTACAAGGGCGGCCTGCGCCTGCACCCCAGCGTCAACCTGTCCATCATCAAGTTTCTGGGCATGGAGCAGGTGCTCAAAAACAGCCTGACCACCCTGCCCATCGGCGGCGCCAAGGGCGGCAGCGATTTTGACCCCAAGGGCAAGAGCGATCAGGAGGTCATGCGCTTCTGCCAGAGCTTTATGACCGAGCTGTACAAGTACATCGGCCAGGATGCGGACGTGCCTGCGGGCGATATCGGCGTGGGCGCACGCGAAATCGGCTATCTGTACGGCCAGTACAAGCGCATCACCGGCAGCTACGAGGGCGTTTTGACCGGCAAGGGGCTCACCTACGGCGGCTCGCTGGCGCGCAGGGAGGCCACGGGCTTTGGCCTGTGCTACTTCACCCGCGCCATGCTGCGCAAGCGCGGCCTGTCCTTTGAGGGCAAGCGCGTGGTGGTATCGGGCAGCGGCAACGTGGCCATTTACGCCGCGCAGAAGGCCATGGAGCTGGGCGCGAAGGTGGTAGCCATGAGCGACAGCAACGGCTTTATCGTGGATGAAAACGGCGTGGATCTGGCCGTCGTCAAGCAGATCAAAGAGGTGGAGCGCGGCCGCATCCGCGAGTATGCGCAGCGCGTGCCCGGCGCGATATACACTGAGGGCAGCCACGGCATCTGGCGCGTGCGCTGCGATATCGCCTTGCCCTGCGCCACGCAGAACGAATTGGACGAGGCGGATGCGCAGGCGCTGATTGCGAATGGCTGCATCGCCGTGGCCGAGGGTGCTAATATGCCCACCACCCTTTCCGCCACGCAGGCGCTGCAAGCCGCGGGCGTGCTGTTTGCGCCCGGCAAGGCCAGCAACGCGGGCGGCGTGGCCGTCAGCGCGCTGGAAATGAGCCAGAACAGCCAGCGGCTATCCTGGACGTTCGCAGAGGTAGACGAAAAGCTTGTCGGCATTATGGAAAGCATCTTTGCCGCAGCAGACGCTGCCGCAGCCGAGTACGGCGCGCCGGGCAATTATGTGGTAGGCGCGAACATCGCGGGCTTCCTCAAGGTGGCCGACGCGATGATGGCACAGGGCGCAGTCTAATCCAAAACACAACAGCAAAAAACGAGGGAAGCGCATGCAGCGTTTCCCTCGTTTTATATGCCAAGGCATTACTTATCAAACAGGCTCTTCATTTTTTCCAGAAAGCTCTTGCGCTCGCCGTACTCGCGGCCGGTGGTAGCCTCGTCAAACTGCCGCAGCAGCTCCTTTTGCTTTTCGGTCAGCTTGGTAGGCACCTCCACGCGCACGCGGATGATCAGATCGCCCACATAGCTGGAGCGCACCTGGGGAATACCCTTGCCGCGCAGACGGAACTCCGTACCGTTCTGCGTGCCCTCGGGCACGGTATACTTGACGGTACCGTTCAGCGTGGGCACGTCGATTTCGCCGCCCAGCGCCGCAGTGGTAAAGCTGATAGGCATATCCAGATACAGGTTGGTGCCGTCGCGCTTAAACAGCTTGTGCGGGCGCACCGTCACCACGATGTACAGATCGCCGTTGGGGCCGCCGTTCACGCCCGGCTCACCCTGGCCGTTCATCACGATGGTCTGGCCGTTATCGATGCCGGCGGGAACCTTGACCGTGCAGGTGCGCTTACGCTTCACGCGGCCCGTGCCGAAGCACTTGGGACACTTATCCTGGATCACTTTACCCGTGCCGCCGCAGGTGGAGCAGGTGCGTACCGTTACCATAAAGCCGCCCTGCACGCGCACCTGGCCGGTACCCTTACAGGTGGGGCAGGTCTTGGGCTGAGTGCCGGGCTTTGCGCCCGAGCCGTGGCAATCCTCGCAGATTTCGGAGCGGTAGAAATCAAAGGATTTTTCGCAGCCGAAGGCCGCTTCCTCAAAGCTGATGCGCAGGTCGTAGCGCAGATCGTTGCCCTGCTGGGGGGCGTTCGCGCGCTGCGCGCCGCCCATGCCCGCGCCGCCGAAAAGCTGATCGAAGATCGAGCTGAAGCCGCCCATATCGCCGAAGCCGCCAAAGCCGCTGGTATCAAACCCACCGGCTCCGCTCGCGCCGCCGTTCATGGGGTCGTTAAACCCAAACTGATCGTAGCGCGCGCGCTTGTCCGGATCGGACAGCACCTCGTTGGCCTCGTTCAGCTCACGGAAACGCGCCTCGGCCTCCTTATCGTTGGGGTGCAGGTCGGGGTGGCACTCCTTGGCCAGCTTGCGGTATGCCTTTTTAATTTCTTCCTGCGAGGCGTTTTTTTGAACGCCCAGCACCTCGTAATAATCGCGTTTCGTTGCCATTTTGTCCTCTTATCTTAAACCCGCAATGCGCAATGCGCAGGATACGCCCACGCATTGCGCATTTTTGGTTCACAGTAAATTGCTTTTATTGGGCTTACTGCACGCTGCCGTCGGCGTTGAAGGAGCCGTCGTCATTCTGCGTGCCGGGCTGCGGGCCGGCGTTGCCCATATCGGGAGCGCCCTGCGCGCCGCCCTGCTGCTGATAGAGCTTGCCAAAGATGGCGTACACCTTCTGGGTCATCGCGTCCATAGCAGTCTTGATTTCATCGGGGTTGTTGCGCTCACGCACAGCCTTGAAATCAGCCAGTTCCTTTTCCACCGCGGCCTTGTCCTCGGCGGACAGCTTATCGCCGTTCTCCTTGAGCTGCTTTTCCATCTCATAGGTCAGGCTGTCGGCGTGGTTCAGGGTTTCCACCTCTTCCTTGCGCTTCTTATCGGCCTCGGCAAACTGCTCGGCTTCCTTTACGCGCTGCTGGATTTCTTCCTCGCTCATGTTGGAAGAAGAGGTGATGGTGATGTTCTGCTCGTTGCCCGTGCCCTTATCCTTGGCGGATACGGAGACGATACCGTTTTTATCGATGCGGAAGGTGACCTCGATCTGCGGCACGCCGCGAGGCGCGGCGGGGATGCCGGTCAGCTGGAAGCGGCCCAGGGTCTTGTTATCGTAGGCCATGGGACGCTCACCCTGCAGCACGTGGATTTCAACGGTGGTCTGGCCGTCGGCGGCAGTGGAGAACACCTGGCTCTTTTCGGTAGGAATGGTGGTGTTGCGGTCGATCAGGCGGGTGAAGATGTGGCCCTCGGTTTCAAGGCCCAGGGACAGGGGCGTAACATCCAGCAGCAGCACGTCCTTGACTTCGCCGCCCAGCACGCCGGCCTGGATGGCCGCGCCGATGGCAACGCACTCATCGGGGTTGATGCCCTTGAAGGGCTCCTTGCCGGTAACCTTCTTAACAGCTTCCTGCACGGCGGGGATACGGGTAGAGCCGCCCACCAGAATCACCTTATCCACCTGCGCGGCGGTCAGGCCCGCGTCACGCAGCGCGTTCTGCATGGGGGTGATGGTCTTTTCCACCAGATCAGCGGTCAGCTCGTTGAACTTCGCGCGGGTCAGGGTCATATCCAGATGCTTGGGGCCGGTGGCGTCGGCGGTGATGAAGGGCAGGTTGATGTTGGCGCTCATCACGCCAGACAGCTCAATCTTGGCCTTTTCGGCAGCTTCCTTCAAGCGCTGATACGCCATGCGGTCCTTCTTCAGGTCAATGCCGTTTTCCTTCTGGAAAGCGTCGGCCACATAGTCGATGATGCGGTTATCAAAGTCGTCGCCGCCCAGGTGGGTATCGCCGTTGGTGGCCAGCACTTCAAATACGCCGTCGCCGATCTCCAGCAGGCTTACATCGAAGGTGCCGCCGCCCAGGTCGTACACCAGGATCTTGTGGGTTTCATCCTTGTCCAGGCCATAGGCCAGGGACGCGGCGGTAGGCTCGTTGATGATGCGCAGCACTTCCAGACCGGCGATGCGGCCGGCGTCCTTGGTGGCCTGGCGCTGGCTGTCAGAGAAGTAGGCAGGTACGGTAATGACGGCCTGCGTTACGGGCTCGCCCAGATAGCTTTCAGCGTCCGCCTTGAGCTTCTGCAGAATCATGGCGCTGATTTCCTGCGGGTTGTAGGATTTGCCGTCGATGGTGACCTTGTAGTTGGTGCCCATCTGGCGCTTGATCGAGGATATGGTGCGGTCGGGGTTGGTGATGGCCTGACGCTTGGCGATCTGGCCCACCAGACGTTCGCCGTCCTTGGTGAAGGCTACGACGGAAGGCGTGGTGCGCGCGCCCTCAGAGTTTGCGATGACAACGGGTTCGCCGCCCTCCATGACGGCAACGCAGCTATTGGTAGTGCCCAGGTCGATACCGATAATCTTGCTCATAATTGTTTCCTCCAGTTTTATGTTGAAATGGTCAGTAGTCAGATTTTATATGTAAAAACAGCGGATGCTGTTTTTTGCGGGAGAAGGGGAGGCGCTGCGCGCTTCCCTTTACGCCTCCGCCACAACCTTTACCATGGCGTGGCGCAGCACAACGTCGCCCAGCTGATAGCCCTTTTGCAGCACCAGACACACGGTGCCCGGCTCGCCCTCGCTGGCGTCCGCCTGCATGACGGCGTCCTCCAGGCGCGGGTCAAACTTTTCGCCCGCGCAGTCGATCACCGTTACGCCACGCTTTTCCAGCGCTTCGCTCAGCTGGCGATGCACCATGCTTACGCCCTCGTGCAGGGCGGCGTCGGCGCTTTCGGCCGCCAGCGCGCGCTCAAGATTGTCCATCACGGGCAGGATCGTTTTGATGAAGGCGCGCGCGCCGTCCTCATAGGCATCGGCCCGAACGGCGTTATTGCGGCGGCGGAAGTTTTCAAAGTCCGCCTGCACGCGCTGCGCCATGTTCAGGTATTCGTCGCTTTGCTTCTTGGCAGCTTCCAGCTGCTTTTGCAGATCGTCAATTTCGGTCTGCACAGCCGCGCCGTCCTCGCTTACGCATTCCTGCGCGTCCTGCGCGCCATCCTCGGCGGGATCGGGCGCTTTGGTTTCGCGCTCCGCCTCGGGGGCGGCTTTCTTTTCCTTGCTCATTGTTTCCTCCTGGTGTTATGCTTCCAGCGCGTCCACCGACAGCATGCCGGTGAGCTCGCGGGAGACAAGGGTGAGCGTATCCATCACCCGTGCGTAGTTCATGCGCATGGGGCCAACCACGCCGATCGTGCCCATATGCCCGCGGCCTACGCGGTAAGGGGCGGTGATCACCGAGCAGTCGGACAGCTCCGGAATGCCGGTTTCGCCGCCGATACTCACGCTGACGGGGCTTTGCGGCGGCCGCATCAGGGTGATGAGCGCGTCGCGGTTTTGCAGCGCGTCCATGAAGGCGCGCGCCCGGCAGACGTCGGCATACTCGGGATAATACAGGATGTTGTGCGCTCCGCCGACCATCACGCGGTCGGTTTCGGTTTGTTTTTCCATTTGCCCGGCCAGCTCCGCAATGCCCGAGAGCACGCGCGCGTCCGCATCGGAATGTGCGGCGAAGCCGTAGAGCATTTCGCGCATCTGGCGCAGGGAGAGGCCGCGCAGCCGTTCGGTCAGCATCTTGCTGATGGCGTACAGCCCATCGCTGTCCAGCTTTTCGCTGACGCGGATGGTGGTGTCGCGGATCACGCCCGAATCCGTCACGACGATCAGCAGCGCGCTGCCCCGCGCCACGCTGACCAGGTGCAGGCTGCTCACCCGCAGATCGCTCTGCCGGGGGGTCAGCACCAAGGCGGTGTAGTGGGTCAGGTCGCTGAGCGTCTGCGCGCACAGGGAGATGACGTCCTCCATATCGTGCACGCGGGAGGTAAAATACCGGCGGACGCTTTCGCGCTCATCCTCGCGCAGTCCCGGGGTCAGCAGCGCATCCACATACAGGCGGTAGGCTTTATCGCTGGGCACGCGCCCGGCCGACACGTGCGGCTGGATCAGGTAGCCCATCTCCTCCAGGTCGGCCATCTCATTGCGGATGGTGGCGCTGGATACGCCCAGGCCGCTGCTTTTGCTGATGGTGCGGCTGCCCACAGGGGTGTTGGTCAGGATGAAATCCTCCACGATGACTTGCAGGATGCGCTTTTTGCGATCATTGAAGTCCATCGTTGATTTCCTCCTTTCCTTTTGTTAGCACTCGTTGTGTGTGAGTGCTAACAACGATGATAGAATAGCATCTCTTTGCGCGTTTGTCAATAGTATTATGAAAAAAATTTTTCGCGCTATGCGCCGCCCTTTTCACGGGCAGGCAAGCATGCTATAATAAGAACGAAGTTTCAGCATCGGAGGGCCTGCCATGGAGGCTGTTATTCGCCCGGTCGCCTACATCCGCAGCGATTTCAGCGAAAAATTCGGCATCCCGCGTCAAAGCGGGCTGGTGGACGCGCTGACAGCGCGCATCGTGTTTGAGCCGGAATTTCGCCGCCCGGAAGCCATCCGCGATATCGAAGGCTTCTCGCACCTGTGGCTGATCTGGCAGTTTTCGCAGGCGCTGACCAGCGAGTTTCACCCCACCGTGCGCCCGCCGCGCCTGGGCGGCAACCGCCGGGTGGGGGTGTTCGCCTCCCGTGCGCCCTATCGGCCTAACGGCCTGGGGCTGTCCTGCGTGCGTCTGCTGGGCGTGGAGCGCGATACGCCCGACGCGCCGGCGCTGCTGGTGGGCGGGGCCGATCTGCTGGACGGCACGCCGGTGTTTGATATCAAGCCCTACATTCCCCTGTCGGACTGCCGGCCCGACGCGCTGCCCGGCTACACGGCACAGACGCGCGGGCACTGCCTGCACGTAGAATGCCCGGACGATCTGCTTGCGCTGATCCCGCCCTCAAAGCGCGCGGCGCTGCTGGGCATACTGGCCTGCGATCCGCGCCCCGGCTATGAGGACAAGCCGCAGGAAATCTACGGCCTGGCCTTCGCAGGGCTGGACGTGGGCTTTCAGGTGCAGGGCGAGGTGCTGCGCGTGGTGCGCGTGAATCATCAAAAAGGAGAATAATCAGCATGGTACGTCACATTGTTCTGTGGAATCTGCATGAGGAAAACAAGGAAGAAAACGCCGCGGCCATCAAGGCCGCCCTGGAAGACCTGAACGGCAAGATCCCCGGCCTGCGCTTTTTGCAGGTAGGCCGCTGCTATAACGGCTACGACCTGTGCCTGTACAGCGAATTTGACAGCCGCGAGGCCGCCGCCGCCTACCGCGACAATCCCCTGCACAAGGCCGCGCAAAAGATCGTGCATGCCGCGATGAAGGAGCGCGTCGCCGCGGATTACGAGTGCTAAAGCAAAGCTGAAGAGCCGCTGCTTTCCCCATTATAAAAGATGGAAAAAGCAGCAGCTTTTTTCATCTTGCCCCTATACGCGCGGCGGCGAATATGCTATAATCGCCTCAGCCTGACCATGAGGTGACGTTATGAAAATACGCCCATCCCACGCAGCCCTGGAGCTGCGGCAGATTTACGGCTGGCACGACGACCAAAGAAAAGGCAGAACCATCTCGCTGATCAGCTCCCTGCTGACCAACGTGTATAACGTGTTTATTACCGGCGTGTTCCACACCGGCTTTTTAAGCATGTATGATATTGACCTGGTGGGCGTGGGCATCATCTCCTTTATCCCGCCGCTGGCCAACTGCTTTTTCATGTTTTCGCCCATGATCCTGGAGCGCATCCAGCGCCGCAAATGGGTGCTGGTAGGGGCGAAGATTTATTTTTACGCCATGTACATCCTGGCCACCACCATCATGCCGCTGATCGTCACCGATACCCACGCGCGGGTGGTGTGGTTTTGCATATTGCAGTTTCTCTCCCATGCGGTGTATAGCATCTTCAGCGCGGGCTTTACCCCCTGGTTTTACGCCTTCTATCCCCAGGATCAACGCCTGCGGGCGGCGTATATCAGCGATAACCAGATTTTCAGCTCCCTGGCCTCCAACGCAGCCCTGCTGTTATCGGGCTTTATGACCATCGCCGCCGCGCGCGCTGGGCGGCAGAATCAGCTGGTGCTGGGCATGCGCTATTTTGCCTTTGTGCTGGTGCTGCTGGATGTGGGCATGCAGGCCATGGCCAAGGAATATCCCTACCCGGTGCGCAAGGAGCGCGTGCACCTGCGCGAGGTATTCACCCTGTCGCTCAAGCACAAAAAGTTTATGGCCTGCCTGTTGCTGATGTTTGTGTGGAACTATATTTCAAACCTCAACAGCGGCCTGTGGAACTACTATCTGCTTAACACCGTGGGCTTTCCTTACAGCACCGTCACCTTTGCCAGCGCCACCTATCCCATCTTTCTGCTGCTGTTCACCCCCATGTGGCGGCGCGTGCTGGGGCGGTATTCGTGGATTCGCACCTTTGGCCTGTGCACAGCCGTATGGGTGCCCACGGAGATCATGATGTTCTTTGTTTCCTCCGCCAGCAAGGGCATTTTCCTGCCCGCGGCCATGCTGCAGCATGTCGTTTCCGTCGGTCTGAACCTGAGCTATGCCAACGTATTTTACATGAACCTGCCGCAGGAAAACGCCACCACGCACACCTGCTTCCAATCGGTATTCTGCAATGTATTCGCATTCCTGGGGCTGATGACGGGCACGCTGTGGTGCAAGGGCTTTGGCAGCCGCATGTTCTATATCGGCGCGGTGCCCATCACCGCTGTGCAGTTCACCACGCTTTTCCGCGCAGTTACCATGCTGCCGCTGGGCATGCTGCTGATGCATTTCTGGCGCAGCTTCACCCCGGACAGCGAGGTAGAAGCCATGGATCTGGCCGCAGGCAAAAGGTAAGGCAAAATGAAAATCGGTTGATCGAGCGCTTTCGTCCGACCAACCGATTTGTTTTTTACCTATTATTATTGCAGCGCGCCGCTATAGCCCGGCCGCGAGGGCGCGTCATGCTCGGCCAGAGGCGCGCCTGCGGCGCTTTCCAGCGTCAGGCGGCTAACGGATACCTCGTAAGCCGTGCGCTCCTGCACAGTGCCGTCAGGCAGCTGCTTTTGATACACACGGCTCTGGAAGCGTCCCTGCAGCTGCACATGATCGCCCACATTTAAGCCCGATGCAAAGCGCGCCGTGCGCCCCCAGGCAATGCAGGGAATATAATCGCTCTTGCCATAGGAACGATTGACGGCCAGCATCAGATCGGCAATCTCGCGCCCAAAGGGCGTAGTGCGGAAGGATGGCGGCTTGCACAGCGCGCCGGAGAGAAACACAGTGTTGGGGTTTTCCTCCTCGTCCACCGGGCGCAGATGCTGGGCAAAGGCCGTCAGCAGCAGCCTGCCCGCGCCGCCCATCACCTTGTTGTAGGATCGCAGCTGGCCGCCAATGGCCACGGTGGCGCCCTGCTGGAAGTCCTCGCCCATCAGCCGCTCGCTGATGGTCAGCGGCAGCAGATCGAAGGCGCCGGATAGCCGCGGCACGCTCAACACCGTGCGGAGAAACGCCTCGCCGAACACCTCGTGGTCAAACTGCGGGTTTTCCATGATAACGCCGGTCAGGCTCAGTTGGTTGGTAGTGATTTCCATAATAATGCTACACCTCCGGTATTTTTGTTGATACGGGCTGTTGTCGGCCCTGTATATCAATGGTGGTTTCCCCCGTTAAGAGGATTTCCGATATGGGTACGACGCTATACCCGTTTTCGGCGTAATATTTAAGCACTGCGGGCAGCGCGTCCAGGATGTACTGCGAATCGTTGTGGAACAGCACGATATCGCCGCTTTTCACCTTGGTGGCGCGGTTGATGATTTCCTGCGCGCCGCGGTTTTTCCAGTCCAGGCTGTCCACGCTCCATTGGATGGGCACAAAGCCCTGCGCCCGCGCGGTGGTGATTACGCGGTTATTGTAATCGCCGTAGGGCGGGCGGAAGAGCACTGGCCGTACCCCGGCGATGGCCAGCACATTGTCGGCCTGGGTGTTGAGTTCCTTGGCGATCTGCGTTTCATTCAGCTTGGACATCTGCGGGTGGCTGGTGCTGTGATTGCCAATCTCATGCCCCCGCGCCACGATCTCCTTGACCAGCTCGGGGTATTTCTGCGTCCAGATATCCACCAGGAAAAAGGTGGTTTTGATGTTGTATTCATCCAGCAGATCCAGGATGCCCAGCGTTTTATCCCCGCCCCAGGCCGCGTCAAAGCTGATGGAAATCTTGTTGTCATCGCGATTGACGCAGTAGATGGGCAGCTCGCGCTTACCGGATACCACGCTGACGGTATCGGGCAGCGCGCCCACATAGGCGGCGCTGATGGTCAGCAGCAGCGCAAAGCTCAAAAGCGATACCGCATGCGCGGCCAGCCAGCCCGCTCCGCGTGGGCGGCGCTTTTTGACCGTCTGCGGGCGCGGCGTAATCACAGTTTGCTTAATCATGGTTTTCCCCTCCCCTTGTGCTTATCAGGCTATGCGCGGGGGCAGACGGGTAGAACCGATAAAAAACGCGCCGCATGGAATACACTATTATCCTATGCGGCGCAGTACGCGCGTATGACGCACCCGACAAACCTCGCGCAAATGCGCGCAAACAAGTCATAACTCGCCCTATTCAGCGCTTTCGCGCGCGAAGCATGGCGATTAATCCGCCTGCGGCCACGCCCATGAGGATATCGGCGGCGTAGGCATAGGCCGATAGATGCTGGGCAGTCAGCACGGCGTAGAGCATCACGCCCACGGCCATGTAGATCAGCCCCACCAGCATGCCGCGCAGCAGCGGCCTGCCCGTCCCCGTGCCCACCGCGGCGCGCACGCCCAGATAGATGGCAACCAGCTTGATCACCTGATTAACCGCACGGATCACCCCGTCGCTTAGCCGCGCAAAGGATAGAACCAGCGCAAAGACAATGACTGCCGCCGCCGTGAACAGCGCGGCCAGCAGCACGCCCCGCGCCACCGCCCCGACCGGCGAAGCCCCCCGCCGGATGGCCTGCGTATGCATATGCATACCCCCTTTCGTTTGTGCTTCCATTCTATGCGCGCCGGAGGCAGGGTATGCTGGGGGATATGGCGCTTTCCCTCCCGTCTGAACGCGGCGCCGTTTGCCCCATAAAATTTATGTAAAACCTGCATTTCTGACAAGAAATAACTGGCGCAATCGATCTGTTATGTGTTATAATGTTTTTGTAACATTTTTGCCTCCAAAGGAGATTGCCATGCCTCAAGTTGCTCGCAACCGCAAGGGTACCGGCCGCCGCATCAAACGGCGGGATTTTCGCGCGCCTGTGCTGGTTGTTTTTATTGCGTTCGCCGTGTTTATGCTGCTGCTGTGCCCGCTCAAGCCTGTGGAGCGGGCCATGAACGCCGAGGGCTCGGGCTCGGGCCGCTATAAGGGGCTGGTCATCAGCGAGATCATGTCCTCCAACAAATCCGCCTTCCCGGATGAAAACGGCTCCTTCTGCGACTGGATTGAAATCACCAACACCACCGCTGAGCCCATCAGCCTGGAAAACATCACCCTGTCCAACCGCCCCGACAAGGCCAAGTTCATTTTCCCGGCGCAGCTCCTGCAACCCGGCGAAAGCGTGATCGTCTACTGCAACGATTATAATCAGAACGAGCTGGGCAAGGCCTATCACGCCAAGTTCAAGCTGTCCTCGCTGGGCACGCATGTGTACATGTTCAATCCCTCCGGTCTGGCCATCGAAAGCGTGGAGGTGCCTACCCTCAACGCCAATGAATCCTACGCCCGCATGGAGGACGGCAGCTTCGAGATCACCGATCAGTTCAGCCCCGGCTATCCCAACACCGAGGAAGGCCATGTGCAGTACCTGGCGCAATACACCATCCAGGCCGATACCCTGCGCATCAACGAAATCATGGCCGCCCCGCGCAGCGGTCTGCGCGATGAGGACGGCGACCTGTCCGACTGGGTGGAGCTGTACAACGCCGGCTCCGAGCGAATCTATCTAAGCAATTACGCCCTGAGCGACAATGAAAACAAGCCGCTCAAGTGGTTCTTCCCTGAAAACGCCTACATCGATCCCGGCCAATACTACATCGTGTTCTGCTCGAGCAAGAATCGCGACGGCCGCGAGACGGGCTATCCGCACACCAACTTCGGTCTGTCCGCCGAGGGCGAAACGATCACGCTGTCCAACGCTCTGGGGCAGCTGGTTGACCGCGTACAATATGATAACCTGGCTGTGGATTGCAGCTATGGCCGCGACGACGCCACCGGCACCTGGAAGGTGTACACCCTGGCCACGCCGGGCGAACCCAATAACGCCAATGGCATCGCGCGCGCGGATGAATATCTGCGCGCGCTCAACGCTTCCAAGGTGTATATCAGCGAGGTAATGTCCTCCAATGATAACATCCAGGCCATCGCGGGCGAGGCCAAGAAGGACTGGGTGGAAATTTACAACGCCGGCACCGACGCGGTGGATCTGAGCGGCTGGGGCCTGTCGGATAACATCAACTGGCCCCGCAAGTGGCAATTTCCGCAGGGCACGGTCATCTGGCCGGGCGAGTATAAGGTGATTATGCTCGACGGCAAAAACACCGTTTCCGCCAGCGGCGCGCTGCATACCTCCTACAAGCTCAAGCGCACGGGCGGGGAGATCGTCACCCTTTCCGATTCCAGCGGCTATGTGCTGGATAAGCTGTATCTGCCCCTTGTTCCCACCGATTACAGCTATGGGCGCACCCTGGGAACGGGCGGCTTTTTTTATTATGACGCTCCCACGCCCGGCAGCGCCAATGGCACAGGCTTCCTGGGCTTCTCCGAGACCCCCGCGCTGGAGCTGCCCGGCGGGCTGTATGCCGAAAACGTAACCGTTTCCATCACCGTGCCCGCGGGCACCACCGTGCGCTACACGCTGGACGGCTCCATCCCCACCCTCAGCAACGGCACGGTGTATACCGGCCCCTTCACCCTGAACACCACCACCGCCGTGCGCGCGCGCGCCTTTGAAACGGGCCTGCAGCCCTCCGAAACCGTATCGGCCACCTACGTGCTCAAGACCTATTACACCCTGCCTGTCGTGTGCCTGATTACCGATCCGGACGGGCTGTGGAACGAGCAGACGGGCATCTTCGCCGCAGGCGAGGGTATCGACCTGAAGAGCTATAAGGCAATTACCTTCAAAAACCCCACCCCGCTATACCGCATTCAGAAGGAAAACAAGGTGCGCGTCAGCGCCTATGCCGAGATGTTTGAGGTGGATACGGGTGAAACCGTATTCAGCCAGGGCGTGGAATTCGGCCTGATCGGCCAGTTCAGCCTGGATATGCCGCAGAAATCCCTCAAGGTGATGGCCAAGGCGCGCTATGGCAGCAAGTACATCAACGGCCATCTGTTCCCGGATCGGGATTATGACCAGTACCGCGCCTTCGTGCTGCGCAACAGCGGCAACGACTGCGTAGGAACGCGCATGGTGGACGGCGTGCAGAGCCGCCTGGTCGATCAGTGGGACACCACGGTCATCCATCAGGCATGGCGGCCGGTGATCGTATACATCAACGGTCAATACTGGGGCCACTACAACCTGCGCGAACGCGTGAGCGAATACTTTGTCGCCCAGCACGAAGGGCTGAGCATGGATCAGGCCAAGTCCATCGATGTGCTGGAAAGCAACGGTACCAAGTCCAGCCAGATCAACAACGGCACCAACGCCGAATGGAAAGCTCTTATCACCAAGGTAAAAACCCTTTCTCCCGGCAAGAATCCGGAAGACTTGCAATATATTCTGGATAATATAGACGTAGATAACTACTTTGACTATGTAATTCTGGAATGCCTCTTCGCCAACACCGATACGGGCAATATCCGCTTCTACAAGGTGCCGGGCGGCAAGTGGAAATGGATCATGTACGATATGGACTACGGCCTGTACTTCTCCAACAGCAACGGCGTGGGCAACTATCTGAATCCCAGCGGCTACCATGGCGCAAACAACGATATCAGCAACGTGCTGATCCTTAAGCTCCTTGAAAACGCGGATATGAAGGATCGCTTCCTCACCCGCTTTGGCGAGGCCTTCCGCTTCTTCACCACCGAGCGGATACTGGCGCAGATCGACGAGTGCTATCAGATTATCAAACCTGAAATGGCCATGCACTACGACCGCTGGGCCGAACAGAATCTCAAGTCCATCTCCTTTGACCAGCCGCAAACCAAGGACGGCTGCCTGCGCTACTGGGAAAGCCGTGTGGAGCGCCTGCGCAACGTAGCCCGCAAGCGCCCGGCCTACTGCTGGCGGCAGGTAGCGGAGTATTTCAAGCTGACCGACGCGCAGATGGAGCAATATTTCGGCCCCATCCCGCTGATCCCCAAGGGGGTGACCTGGGATAGGGAAAAGGACAAGGAAGCGGCCATGACCTATCTGTACGGCAGCAACTGGAAGGCACTGTACGGCGAATAAATAGCGCGGCGAACAAATCCCCTTGCGCGATTTTCTCCGCGATTGTATAATGAAAAAGCTGTGTGCAATCACACATGAGGAGGTATTCCAATGAACTTTATCCCGGTACTGATGACGGCCATGTCCAAATCGGACGTCGCCAACGCCACCGATTTCTGGACGGCGCAGTTTTCCTCCTTCACGCCCGCCACGGTGCTGCTCACCCTGGCGTTCGCGCTGATTACGGGCGTGCTGATCTCGCTGGTGTATAAGATCACCTACCGCGGCGTGCTCTACAGCCCGCAGTTTTCCATGGTGCTGATTATGCTTACCCTGGTAACGGCTCCGGTGGTCATGGCCATCGGCAGCAACGTGGCCTTGTCCATGGGCATGGTGGGCGCGCTGTCCATCGTGCGCTTCCGCACGGCTGTGAAGGAGCCGCTGGATACCTGCTATATGTTCTGGGCCATCACCATGGGCATCCTGCTGGGCGCCAAACAGTACGCCATCGCGCTGGTGGTGGCGGTGGGCATCGGCGTGATCCTCATCTTCCTGAGCTATGTGCATTTCCGCCACCCCAACGCCTACCTGCTGGTAATCCACTATGATGAGGGCGCGGAGCCCGACATTGAGGCCGAGCTGCGCCGCGGCACGCATTTCCGCCGCATGCGCTCCAAGACCGTCACCCGCGGCGGCGCGGAAATGACGGTGGAAATCCGCCTGGGCAACCGCTCCGACATCGTGGGCCATATGCTGGATATCAAGGGCGTGCATGACGCCACCCTGGTAGCCTGCCAGAATGAAACGGGTGCCTGATCATGGCTGTGCCGCTTCGACATGAGCTGAAGTTTTTCATATCGCCTTTGCAGTATCAGGTGCTGTCGCGCACGCTGAAAGCCACGCTCAACCCCGATCCCAACGGCGATGAAAACAATCAGTATCATATTCGTTCGCTGTACTTTGATACCGCGTACGATTCGGCTCTGTACGACAAGATCAACGGTACCGCGAACCGCGATAAATACCGCATCCGCATTTACAATTTCAGCGATCAGATGATCCGCCTGGAATGCAAAAGCAAGTTCCGCGATTTGATCTCCAAGCGCTCTGTGCGCATCACCCGCGACCTGGCCGAGCAGCTGATTTCGGCCGATCCTACGGGGCTGGAAAGCACGGCCTCGGGGCTGGTCAGCGACACATTCCGCGAGATGCGCACCAACCTTCTGCACCCCGTGGTCATTGTGGACTACCTGCGCGAGGCCTATCTGCACCCGGCGGAGGAGGTGCGCATCACCTTCGATATGCAGCTGCGCTCGGGGCTGAACAGCGTGGATATGTTCAATCCCTACCTGCCCACAGTGCCGCCCTTCGATCATGACGAGATCATCCTGGAGGTCAAGTACAACCAGGTGCTGCCCCCCTACATCGCAAGCCTGCTCACCTACGCGCTGCGCGACGGCGCGTGCCGCTCGGCCATCAGCAAATACGTGTACTGCCGCCGCTTCGAGTTTAAGGATTTTTAAGCCGAAAGGAAGCCTGTTGTTATGAATAAGCTGTCGGAGCATATTGTGCTGGCCGCGCACCGCGGCGATCAGGCGCACGCACCTGAAAACACCATGCACGCCTTCGAGCGCGCCATCCGCCTGGGCGTGGATATGATCGAGACCGATATCCACATGTCCAGCGACGGGGTGATGTTTATTATGCACGACGATCTGGTGGATCGCACCACCAACGGCCACGGCATGACCCACCAGATGACCTGGAAGGAGCTGCAAGCGCTGGACGCGGGCAGTTGGTACGGCCCGCAGTTTGCCGGCACCACCATCCCCTCGCTGGAAGAGTTTATGGCCTTTGTGCAGGCCACGCCCGGCCTGTGGGTCAACTGGGAGCTCAAGGACTATCCCGAGGTGTGCGGGCAGGATTTCGCCCTGCGCAGCGCGGATGGGCTGCTGCGCGCCATTGCGGATTATGACCTGACCGATCGCAGCATGCTCAACAGCTTTTCCTCCGAAGTGCTGGAATATGTGGCCGCTGAAAGCTGCGGCGAAATGCCCATCCACGGCCAGGGCGTAGCCCCCACCAGCCGCATGCATGGCAAGGCCACCCGCGCCCCGCAGGATTATTGGGATTGGGCCTGCCTGTATACCGACGATCATACCATCCCCTCTGAGTCGCACTACGCCGCCTGCAAGGCGCTGGGCATCCAGCCCTGCGTGTGCATCAAGGATACTCTGGAAAACTACGAAAAGAGCGTGCGCCTGGGCTGCCGCATGTTTACCAGCAACGATCCTGAAACCGCTGCCCGCCTGCTGCGCGAGCTGGGCGTGCGCGATATATAACCGGTAAAGCAAATAGAAAAAACCTGAGCGGAACTGCTTCCGCCCAGGTTTTTTATTCAGTTCATTTTAGCCGGCTTTTATCGGAATACTCAGTCCTCCCGCGCCCAGTACAGCACCGCGTCCACCGCGCGCTTCCAGCCATGCAGCAGCTGCTGCCGCTGTGCAGGATCCATCGAGGGCACAAACTTGCTTTCCACATGCCAGCCGTGCGCCGTCTCCGCCAGGTTATCATACACGCCCACCGCCAGACCCGCCAGCAGCGCCGCACCCAGCGCAGTGGTTTCCAGCACCGCGGGGCGCTGAATGGCCACGCCGCTGATATCCGCCTGGAACTGCATCAGGAAATTGTTGGCCGTCGCGCCGCCGTCCACACGCAGCACCGCCGGCGTTTCGCCCAGATCGCGCGCCATGGCCTGGAACAGGTCGTTGCTCTGATAGGCAATGCTCTCCAGCCCCGCGCGCACAATCTGCGCATGCCCCGTGCCGCGCGTCATGCCAAACAGCGTGCCGCGGGCATACATGCTCCAGTGCGGCGCGCCCAGCCCCGTGAAGGCAGGCACCAGGTAAACGCCCTCGTTATCGGTGATGGAGGTGGCCAGCGCTTCGCTCTGGCTGGCCTTTTCCACAAATTTCATTTCGTCGCGCAGCCACTGGATGGTCGCGCCGCCCATGAACACGCTGCCTTCCAGCGCATAGGTGGGCTTGCCGTTCAGCCGCCAGGCCATGGTGGTCAGCAGGCCGTTTTCAGACAGCTTGAACTCGCTGCCCGCGTTCATCAGCATGAAGCAGCCCGTGCCATAGGTGTTCTTGGCCATGCCACGCTCAAAGCACGCCTGGCCGAACAGCGCCGCATGCTGATCGCCCGCCATGGCGGCCACGGGCACCGGCACGCCCAGGATATCCTCATCCAGCATGCCGATCACCTGTGAGGAATCCACCACCTGCGGCAGCAGCTCGCGCGGGATATCCATGATTTGCAGCAGCTCGTCGTCCCACTGCTGGGTATGCAGGTTAAACAGCATCGTGCGGCCTGCGTTGGTGGCGTCCGTCACATGCGGATGCCCCTGCACCAGATGCCAGGCCAGGAAGCTATCGATGGTGCCAAAGCACAGCTCGCCCCGGCGCGCGCGATTGCGCACATTCAGCGCGTCCAGCAGCCATTGCAGCTTGGTTCCCGCGAAATAGGCGTCAGGCACCAGGCCGGTCTTTTCGCGGATCATTTCGGCATGGCCGTCCCTGACCAGCTTTTCCACATAGGGCGCCGTGCGGCGGCACTGCCACACAATGGCGTTATGCAGCCACGCGCCGGTTTTTCGATCCCACAGCACGGTAGTTTCGCGCTGATTGGTAATGCCGATGGCCGCAATTTCAGCCGGGTCGATGCCGGTATTGCGTACCGCGGCACGCAGCGATTCAATCTGCGTGGACAGGATATCGCCTGGATCATGCTCCACCCAGCCAGGATTGGGATAGTGCTGCGGGAACTCCTGCGCGGCAGAGCCAATCATGCGCCCCTCGATGGTAAACACCACCGCGCGGGAGGACGTGGTGCCCTGATCCAGCGCCACCAGATAGCGTTTGTTCATATGAATATCTCCTTTTAACGAAAGGGAAGAGAGGTGCTTGGCTTCTCTTCCCCTTTTTTAATAACGATTATTGAATGCGCACGCCGTACATATAGGCGTTATCCTTGGAGCAGGTGCCGATGACCAGCATATCCTTGTACACGGCGGGCGAGCCCTGGATTTCGCCGCCCAGGGACAGCACATTGCACACCTTGCCCGTGCTGCCATCCAGCAGGTACAGGTTGCCGGACTGATCACCCTGGATGATCCACGCGTCGCCGGCCTCGTTATACACGGCCACAGGGGAGGAAATGGCCGCGGCGTTCAGCTCATACTCCCACTCCACGGTGCCGTCCATTTTGTTCAGGGCGATCACGGTGGATTTATTGGCGCTGCCGGTCATGTTCACGGTAAAGATCACCAGGCCGGAGATGCCGTTCTGACCCACGACGGGGCTGGCCTTGCAGCCGGACAGCTGATCCTTGTTGTACACGCAGGAGATTTCGTAGCTCCAAATCTCCTCGCCGGTCAGGGCGTTGAGGCGGCGGATGGTCACAGGCTTCTTGCTGCCCAGGCGCTTATAGGCCGTGTTGCCGGTATACAGAGCCAGATCGCCGTTTTCGTCAAAGTCCAGCGCGATGGCCGCATCGGTATTATCGCCCACATCCTTGGCCCAAACAGCCTTCATGGTGTTGCTGTCGATGCACTGCAGGATGCCCTGCGTATCGGCCGTATAGATGTAGTTATTGTACATGGCCACGCTGGTTTCCGCGCCGGTCATGCCCGCATCCTCGGACTTGGCCTTGGTCTTGAGGAACACAACATCCTTGTTGATGGTCAGCGAGGGCTTTTCGGACTTGTAGTCAAAGTTGGTATTCAGCGCAATGGTATAGATCAGGCCGTTTTCGCCCGACACGATCATGGTATCGCTGTTCATATCAAACAGCGCCGTGCCGTCAAACGCGCCGTTGGCGCAGTAAGCGTCCTGCTGCTTGGAGGTCTTGCCGCTCATGAACATCAGCTCGGAGCCATCCAGCAGGTTGAACAGATAGTAGCCGTAATCGCCGCGCTTGTTGGCCAGCTTGGAAATGGCCTGGCCCACGCCCAGCATGGGATAGCCATAGGGGTTGACCGACACGCTGGACTTGAGCGGATAGCCCACATTGATGGGGTCGCGCGTGGCCTGGCCGTCGTTGAGATCGACAAAATGGATCTTGCCATCCAGGCCAGCAAAGATAACCTCTTTCAGCGCCTTGACGGTGCGCTTGCTCTCGTACAGGTTCATCAGGTTTTCGCGGGCTTCCTGCGCCCACTTGATGATGGCCGGCTGACCCGTCCAGCCGATGCCGTGCCAGGTGCCATAATCCGCCGTGCGGATGCTGCCCATCTGGTACTTCCACTCGATGGAGAGCTTCTCATCCTCCACCTCAACGGTGCCCGAGGCCGCGTTCTGGCGGAAGGAATTGCCGCGGAAGGTGAACACGCCGCCATCATAATAGGTATATTTGTCCGGCGCGTTCATGCTGATGGCCGTTTCACGCTGATAATCCGTCACCTTTTTGCCATTGCGATAGACCGTCTGCGTCAGGCTCAGCTTGGCAGGATCGGCGCTATCCGCCGCGGCCGCTTCCAGAATGGGCATGGGCGTGGCCGTCGGATCAGGAGTGGGTGTGGGAACGGGGGTAGGCGTAGGCGTGGGGGTCGGCGTGGCCGTCGGCTCCACGGTGGGGGTGGGGGTAGGCGCTTCGGTGGGAACCGGCGTCGGCACGGCCGTGGGAACCGCAGTGGGCGCTTCCGTCGCCACCACCACGGGCTTATCGGTCGACATAACGGCAGGCACCACGAAGAAGGTGGGCTGCACAGTTTCCCGCACCACAGGCTCGTCAGTGGGCGCTTCGGTGGGCGCGGGGGTCGGGGTAGGCACAACGGTGGGCGTGGGCGTGGCGGGCTGCGTCACGTTCATCATGATCGCGCTGTCCGTGGTGCGCCAGGCGTCGTTTTCCTGCACAGCGGCATATACATTGCCAAGATAGGCATTTTCAAAGCGCACCGTTACCACCCAGGTGGTATTGGTGGGCGCATCCTTGCACTGCGCGCTGCCGGGCAGGGGCGCGCCCTGCTCGTCCATCAGGCGCACGTTCTGCACCGCCTTGGTGGTGGTGATGCTGAATTGCACCTGCGTGCCGGTGGAAATATCGCTGCTGACGGTCTGGAACAGATGGATGCCTGCAGGCTCCTCCTCCACACCAACCAGGCGCAGCACGCCGCTCATATTATCGCGCAGGCTATACAGTGCGCCGGCAAAGCCGGAATCATCCTTGGGGCGCTCCACCAGCTTGGGCAGCAGGCACATTGCGCCAAAGAACAGCGCCAGCACCAGCACCACGGCGATGATCACCGCCAGCCAGCGGCGGCCGCGGGGAGCCTCGTCCTCATCCTCATAATAATCGTCGCCTTCGGGATAGAGCCGCGAATCCAGCTGCGCGTTGCGGGGCTGATACTGCCCGCTGCCGCGATAATCGGCCGCGCCCTCGCTCTCCTCGCCATATACGCGCGCGCCGGGCTGCGGCTGGGCATACTCCGTCGTGCGGTGGAAAACCTGCTCCTGCCCAGGCTTATTGGCGCTGGTATCCCCCGTGGAAGGGGCAGGGCGCGCGCCGCCGCGCAGGGCGGGCATCACCCGGGTGGCCTGCGCATCGGTATCCTGCGCCGCGGGCTGGTTTTCGCTTTCGCGCTGAATATCCTGATACAGCTGCTTATGCCTGTCCACGCGGCGATGGCGCGCGGGGGTGTTGGGGGTATTCTGATCCGCCCCGGTTTTGGAATCAAAATGATCAGCCATGCTGCATACTCCTTATAAATCGTCAGAGATCATAAAAGACAAAATCTCAGTTTATTATTATACCAGCTTTCGGCCGATTTATCAAGCATATTGCTGCAAAAGGCGGAGATTCGCGCATGTTTTACATCTTTGGGGCAGCAAAGCTTTTTTCAAAGAGCAGTCTACATAAAAGAATATCGCCGTGGGTTTCCCCACGGCGACACTTTGTTATTGCGATGGTTATCAGTACTCGATTTCCACGTAGATATAGGCGGCGGCAGCACCAGCCAGTTCATCCGCGACGCTGATAGCCTTCTCGAATTCGAATTCCTTCTCGGCATGGATATCCTTGGAGGGAGCTTCGGCAACGAAGGTCAGGAATGCATCGGCGGGCACGGCGCTCAGCTCGTACTTCACGGTGACTTTGCCTTCCTTGACTTCGACAACCAGCTTGCCAACCTTGGTGCCATTGGCGCTAACCAGATCCAGCTCGGTGGTGCCGTCCACGGTCAGATCGATCTTGGCGTAGTTGGCAACTTCCTCGCCAGCCACATAAGCAACGGTCTTAGCAGTGGTGTCCACGGTGCCGTTAGCGCGAATGTACTTCTTGCCCAGCTGTACGCCGCAGCGAGTGCACTTCTGGATCATCTTACCGGTCTGGGTAGCGGAGGGCTGACGGACAGTGATCCATTCGCCAGCTTCGTGACCCAGAGCTTCGATTTCCTCAACCTCAGCGCCTTCCTTAACAGTGCCGCACTTGGTGCAAGCAACAGCTTTCTGGCCAGCTTCGGTGCAGGTGGGTTCTTTCACAACGATAGCATCGTCGCTCCAAGTATGCTCGCCAGTGCCCTCGATAACCTGAGTTTCGCCAACATCGCCGCACACAGAGCAAACCTGAGACATTTCACCATTCAGGCAGCCATCAGCTTCCTTGGTAACGATCCAAGCAAACTTATGACCCAGAGGATCAGTTTCCACAGTATGAGTCGCGCCACAGCCATAGACCGTGCAAGTTTCGGTAAAGCTGCCCTTTTCAGTGCAAGTAGGTTTAACAACATTGGTGCGATGATCAGGATTAGTATCCCACACATGACCCTTGGCAGGAACTTCCTCAACCTTGGTCGCATCGCAACGAGTGCACTTTACAGTAAAGCTGCCCTTTTCAGTGCAGGTGGGTTCTACTTCGTCAAACTTCTCAGTGCCCCATTCATGGCCAAGAGCTTCCTTGGTTTCCTTGGTTTCGATAACATCGCCGCAAACGGTGCACTTCACTTCGCTCATTTCGGGCTCAGTGCAGGTAGCTTCGGAAACAACCTTAGGATCGCCAGCCTGATGATCGGCCAGGGGCAGGTTGGTCTTGGTAGCTTCATCAACATAGCCGCATACGCTGCACTTGAAAACAGTGTAGTGTTCCTTGCAGGGCTTGTCGTTTACTTCAACCAGACCCATCTTGTGTTTGCCGGTGGCAGGGATTTCTTCAGTCTTGGTCTCGTTGCATACAGTGCAGGTAAAAGTCTTTTCACCAGCCTTGCCGCAGGTAGCTTCGGTCGTGACTTCGCCGTCATTCCACTTATGCTCGCCAGAGGCAGTAATTACTTCGGTCTTAGTCTTGCCGCAGCCTTCGCGAGTGCAGGTATAGGTCTTAACACCATCATTGCCGCAGTTCGCTTCGGTGGTGACTTTACCCTCGTCCCAAGCATGGCCAAGAGCAGGGGTAGTGTAGGTCACGGTGTCGCTGCACTTGGGGCATACGCCGCTCATCAAGCCCTTGGTTTCGCAAGTGGGCTTCTGGCTCTCAGTATATTCAGTGCCAGCATGATCGCAAGTGACGGGCTGAGTAGTCTCATAGTCCGCCAGACAGGGGATCGCAAGCGCGACCAACAAAGCCGCGATCACGAGTACGCGAAGAAGTTTCTTCATGTTCGATGTTCCTCCCAATACATATTGTTGGTTCATATAGCAATCGCTGCCGATTGTTATAGCAACACTTTGCCGATCTCAGAGGGCAAATACGACAAATAGCCCACTACGATTTACCAAAATCGCGAGGGTTACACCTGTCAACTGCCCTCCCTTCCTGCGCATACCTTTGGGGTGCCAAAACACTCTTTAGCAGCGCCTGTGAGACCGTTAACCACAGTATATATGAAATTCTTGGGAACGTCAATAGCTTTTGGCAAGGAAATTTGCCCATACATGCCGCGCTTGCATGTACATTATAATGAAGAAACTGAGATTGGCGAGGGCGAATTATGTCAATTTCAAGTCTGTATCGGTGGAGAGATTTTACATTTGAGGGCAATGAGGCAGGCAAATCCGCTTGCCTGCGCCCCGTGCTCACCGCCCCGCCGGGGATGCTCCGCAGCGGAGCGGGTGAGCATTTCTTTCCTATTATAGGAAAGGAAATCGGGGGAAGGCTGAGCCGGGAAGTGGTTACCCAGGCTCCCGGCTTTGCCCAGTGTTTGAGGGGAGAATGTCACCGTGGGTTTTACCCCACGGCGACACTTTGTTATTGCGATGGTTATCAGTACTCGATTTCCACGTAGATATAGGCGGCGGCAGCACCAGCCAGTTCATCCGCGACGCTGATAGCCTTCTCGAATTCGAATTCCTTCTCGGCATGGATATCCTTGGAGGGAGCTTCGGCAACGAAGGTCAGGAATGCATCGGCGGGCACGGCGCTCAGCTCGTACTTCACGGTGACTTTGCCTTCCTTGACTTCGACAACCAGCTTGCCAACCTTGGTGCCATTGGCGCTAACCAGATCCAGCTCGGTGGTGGCGTCCACAGTCAGATCGATCTTGGCGTAGTTGGCAACTTCGGTGCCGGCTACGTAAGCAACGGTCTTGGCAGCGGTGGTGGTACCGGTGGCACGGATGTACTTCTTGCCAATCTGAGCGCCGCACACGGTGCACTTCTGGATCATCTTGCCTTCCTGAGAAGCGGAGGGCTGACGAACGGTGATCCATTCACCGGCCTTATGACCCAGAGCGGGGATCTTCTCGCCCTTGCCTTCGGGAGTGCCGCACACGGTGCAGACCTTATCCTTCAGACCGTCCTCGGTGCAGGTAGCAGCCTTGATGACCTTGGCTTCGGCGCTGAACTTATGCTTTTCAGTAGCCTTCAGAACCTTGGTTTCCTTCACATCACCGCAAACCTTGCAAATGAGAGCCATCTCGCCATCCTGGCATTCCTTGGCTTCCTTGGTTACCTTCCACTCATGGTTGTGACCATTAGCGGCGGTTGTTACAGTTTCCAGAACGGTATTGCACACAGTGCAGACCTTGGTGGCGGTGCCAGCTTCGGTGCAGGTGGGGGCAACAACGTTCCAAATAGGCTTATGCTCAAGCTTCGCGATCTTCTCGGTGCCGAGTACCTTGTGGCACTTCTTGCACTCGTAGTGCTGAGAACCTTCTTCCAGGCAGGTAGCCTTCTTGTCAACGATCCATGCGCTGGCTTCGGGCTGATGCTTCTCGATTTCTCTGGAGTCAACCTCGCCGCAGCGCTCGCAGGTCCGGTGCTTGGAGCCCTTCTCATCGCAGGTGGGCTCTTTGTCGGTCACGAATTTAGACCAGTCATGTCCAAGCTTCTCGCCAACGGGTTCAGCCTTCAGGGTTTCGCCGCACACGGTGCAGTACTTGGCGTACATAGCAGGCTTGGTGCAGGTAGCTTCGCTTACCAGACGAGATGCAGTCGCGCTGGGGGTATGATCAGCCAGAGGCAAATCCAGCTTGCTGTTTTCATCTACGTACGTGCAGCCAGGATTATCGCACTTCAGAGCAGTATACCCCTTCACAGAGCAGGTAGATGTCTTAATAGTAGCACGAGTCAGATGATGCTCACCAGTCGCGGGCAGGACTTTCTTGGTCAGAACCTTGTTGCATTCAGTGCAATAGGTCAGGGCTTCCCAGCCGTCCTTGCCGCAGGTGGGGTGCTCGCCCCAGAATTCGTTGGGGTTAACAGGAGCAGGGGTATGATCATTCAGGGGCAGCTGACGGGTAGTATATTCGCCGCAGTTATTCTTGCAGAAAACCTTTACCTGACCAGGAGTGGTGCAGCCGGATTCAAAGACAACTTCGGTTTTGGCGCCCTCGCTGTAGTCATGACCCAGCTTGTTGATTTTCTCAGTCTTGGTCTTAGTGCAGCCTTCAACGGAGCACTTGAATCTGATTTCACCATCCGTGGTGCAGGTGGGTTCCGTCCTGCCGTTGCCTACCCACACATGTTCGTGCTCCTCGGCAGTCGCCAGACAGGGGATCGCAATCGCGACCAACAGAGCCGCAATCACGAGTACGCGAAGAAGTTTCTTCATGTTCAATGTTCCTCCCGACAAATTTGTTTGGTGATTATATAACAATCGCTGCCGATTGCTATAGCAATTTCCGTGCCGGCCTCAGAACGGGAATCGCAGCATGACCCGCGGCAGGCATAGCGTGCCGCAGCATTTTATCATGTCAACTGCCCTCCTTTCCCGCGCACGCATTGGGGGCGCCAACAACGGCACCCGGTACTGCGCATGAGACCGTTTACCATAGTATAAATGGAATTATTGGGAATGTCAATACGATTTGGCAAAAAAAAAAAAAAAAACATCCAAATTTTGAGATGCATTATAATGAAGCAATGTTTTTTACCCCGCGCGATTGCAGGCGAATAATGCGGAAGAGTGACGAGGGCGCTGGCAGTTAGCTGGAAGGAGCTGGGAAAAGGATGGGCGGGAAGGGGGAACGAGAGGGAGGGACGAGGAATGCCGCGGCGGCGGGATGGTATATCGTTTTGCTAACGGCTGCTGCGTTCCCCTTCATCCGTCTCGCTGCGACTCGACACCTTCTTCCGCCTGGGCAAATAGCGCCCGGCGGGGGTTTTATCTTTTAATCGATCATGCGAATGAACGGCAACAAAAAACCTCTTGCAGATCGCAAGAGGTTTTGGTGGAGCATAGGAGATTCGAACTCCTGACCCCAACACTGCCAGTGTTGTGCGCTACCAGCTGCGCTAATGCCCCGAACAACGTTTATATTATCACACTTCAAATGATTTGTAAAGGGGTAAAATCAAGTTTTTTCAAATTTTTGCAGAAAAACCGCATAAGCGCAAAAGCAGTCCTTTCCCGCTGGACAAGCCGTCTCCTTTTCAGCTATAATGAAACGTACTTTTTCAGTTTCATTCCCAGCTTACAGAAGTGGAGAATACCAATGAGCAAACCAAATATTCTATGGGGCTGTGAAAGAACGAAAAGTTCTTCCGCAGCCCCTTTTTGCACAAAAAAAGAGACCGAAGTCTCTCATTTTGCAAAATTGCGGATGCCCCAAGATGCCGCTGTGCCCTATTTTTTCACCCGCTATGTATAGCAGGCCGGTGCCCTGCGGCGCACTTGCCGCCGTCCCCTGGCGAGATAACTCGGGGGCATGACGTCCATGTCCGACTCGGGCTCCGTTTGATGAAATGTGGGTAAAAACAGAACACTGGCCTGTACACCCCAGGAGCATCCTTATGGTTTTATTATATGCAGGCGGCGCGCGATTGTCAACCCTCGAAAGAATTTTGCAGCAGCCTTTTGATATCCGCCGAAAACAGATCGCACAGCTCCTGCGCGTTCTCCGCGTCGCGCGCGCAGGCTGCCACATGGATCAGCGGCAGCGCCGCATCGGGGCGAATCACCGTGCGCCCGCGCGCATCCTGGCTGAGGATCCCGCCTTGCTCGCGCAGCGTGCCGCGCTCCCGCAGGGCAGATAGCACGCGGCCCTTATCGCGCATATCGCAGGGAATATCCGCCGTTCGCCGTGTCAAGGCAGGCAGCGCAGCCACAGCCTGCTCCACCGTTTCACGTTCAAACAGCGTCATCAAAAGCAGCAGCCTTGCCACGCCGTCGCCCAGGATGCGCCGCTGCAGACGGCAGTCCGCGCCCTCATCGCAGGGCAGCAGCTCGGGCAGGCCGTAATCCTGCGTATCGTACACCGCGCCGCCATGCAGGCTCAGCGCCCGGGCGCAAAGCAGCCACTGCTCCTCCTCGGTCAGCATGCGCTCACGCGGCAGCACGCGCGCCTGACTTTCGGTCAGGGAAAAGGTAATCTCCGCGTCGCTGGAAACCTCGTGCCCGGCCAGGCGCAGCGCGTCGCGGGCCAACGCGCGCAGAAAGCGATCCTTGCAGATCAGTGCCACGCGCTTGCCGCGCAGGGCGTGAAACCGCCGCGCCAGCGCCGCCAGATACGCGCCGCGCACCGCATGATGCGCGCGCACCGCCCCAGGATCGCTTTGGCTCGGCGGCAGCTCCTGCCGCTGGGCGGCCTGCTCTACGGCGGCACTCTGGCGATCCGAAAACGGAAGCCCGCTGCCGTTTAATAGGCAGATTTCTTCCTGTCCAGCCAAAATTGCGCCATCCGCGCGCAGCGACTGCGCGGCATAGCTAAGCATACCCAGGCTGCCTCGCCCCAGCGCCCACACGCGCTGCACGCCATACGCGGCCAGCGCGCCCAGCAGCAGATGATAGGCGGCATTGTCCATGCCCTGATACATCACCGCCACCTCCCGCGCAGGCAGCGCCCCAGCGAAGGCTCCGGCCAGCCAGGCCGTCTGTGCGGGCGAAGCGCAGTGCGCGCGGCTATCCGCAACATTGATGGCGGCCTGCGACTGCATCACCCGCTCGGCGCAAACGGCGTAATCGGGCAGCTCCACGCCCGGCCAAAGCGCCGCGCCCGCGTTCAGACGGCTGAAATCCCCCGCCCGCGCGCCTGCGCCCAGGATGCTGCCAGGCAGCAGCTGCGCCCCCTGCCCCACGCTTGCGCCGGGACACAGGATGGCCCCCTCCAGCACAGTCTCCGCCCCCACGCGCGCTCCGGAGAGCACACACGCGCCCCGCAGCTGCGCACCGGGCGCAATGATCGCATCCCCAGCGACATAGCTATCAGGCGAGATTTCCGCTCCTTGCGGACGCGCGCCACGATCGGCAGGCTCAATGCCCGCCCGGCCACTGAGCAGATCGCCCTGCGCGCGCAGCAGCGCCGCCGGATCGCCCACATCGCACCAGTACGCCCGGGTAGGATAGCCATACAACGGCATGCCCTTTTGCAGCATCAGCGGAAACAGCTCGCGCCCAAAATCAAAGGGTCTGTCCTTGGGAATCAGCGCCAGCGCCTCGCGCTCCAGCAGGTACACGCCGGTATTGACCTGGCTGCTGACCACACGGCTCCAATCTGGCTTTTCAATAAAGCGCAGGATGCGCCCGCGCTCATCCGTCACCACCACGCCGTAGGCCAGGGGGATATCCACGCTTTTGAGCACCAGGGTGGCTGCCGCGCCCACGCGCTGGTGAAAGCGCAGCGCGTCGCTCAAATCGCAGCCCGTCAGTCCGTCGCCCGACAACACCAGCACGGTATCCGCATCGCCCTCCAGCGCGTGCAGCACGCTGCCCGCCGTGCCCAGGGGCGTTTTTTCCTCGCTGTAACGCAGCGTCACCCCATGCCGGCCCTCTCCAAAGGCGCTTTTGATATCCTGCGGGCGATAGCACAGCGTAGCCGTGGCACAATCATAGCCATACCGGGCAAGCAAACGCAGGGCGTAATCCATCACCGGCGCGCCGCACAGGGGCACCAGGGGCTTGGGGCAATCGCACGTCATGGGGCGCAGCCGCATGCCCGCGCCGCCGGCCATAATCACCGCCTGCATCGCCATATCAAAAAACGCCTCCGATTATTTAATCGCAAGCGTTATTATGTGCGCGCCAGGCGCCGTTTATGCCTGAAAGATCAGGGCTTTTGCCAGCTTTCGGCCAGCGCGGCGTACAGGCGGATATCCGCCCAGGTGCCGTCCTGCCTGCGCTTAAAACCCCGCAGCGTACCCTCTAACTGCAAACCGCACTTTTGCATCACGCGCCCCGAGGCGGGGTTGAGCGCATCGTGGCGCATCTGCACACGATGAAAGCCCACTGTGTGGAAAAGATATTCCAGCGCCGCGGTCAGCGCTTCGGTCATCAGGCCCTGATTCCAATATTTGCGGGCGATGCAGCAGCCCAGCTCGCACCAGCTATCCTCCTCGTTCCACCGCACCACCGAGATATCCCCGGCCAGCTCGCCCTGATACTCCACGCCCCAGCGATACACCGTGGGGCTTTCATAGCCCTCCGCCCACAGCTGCGCCAGTCTTTCGGTCACATTGGGGTCGGCATGCGTGGAAAAGCCCATGTATTTTGTCACCTGCGCATCCCCCGCCCAGGCGGAAAACATCTGCGCGCCGTCGCCCGCGCGATAGGGACGCAGCCGCAGCCGCTGGGTGAACAGCACCGGCGAACCCTGATGGTTGAGCATGAAACATAGCCTCCTGACGATATTGCTGCTCTTATCATACCACAGCGGCGGGGGAAATACGAGGGGGAGCCCCGTCACAGATAACATTGGCACGGTGGGAGAGATTCTGCTTCGCCATGCTGGATCTGTCAAGAAGATGGGGGACTGGATTGTACATAGTAACGGAGGATGAGGGCGCGACCGTGGGAATTCGCGAGGGGTGAAATGTGAAAAAATGCCGCCCGGTGGTCAAAGAACCATCGGGCGGCACGTTGTTATTTCGCTGTGCGCTGCCTGCACGGGGTGCATCCTCCGCTGTGCCGCGCCACGCCTTGCAGGGCAGCTTTGCCTCGGCGCTGCCTGCACGGGGTGCATCTGTCCTGCCTATTGCCGCAAGCAACATTTGTTCAGCTTTGCCTCGGCGCTGCCTGCACGGGGTGCATCGGACATTACCACCGAGAGCGCGCGGGATGTCGTCTTTGCCTCGGCGCTGCCTGCACGGGGTGCATCTGATCATCATAGTCCGGGCAGTATACGCGATCCTCTTTGCCTCGGCGCTGCCTGCACGGGGTGCATCGGTGAATCGCGTGATCAACATGGACTGTCAGGATCTTTGCCTCGGCGCTGCCTGCACGGGGTGCATCCGCCACGGTGGAAGCCTACAACAGAGCCACGGTGCTTTGCCTCGGCGCTGCCTTCACGGGGTGCATCACTGCGCGCTGACCATTGCGGACGAGAGGTGAGATCTTTGCCTCGGCGCTGCCTGCACGGGGTGCATCATAATAAGGGAGCGCTTTTTCAAAGAGCTCTGTCTTTGCCTCGGCGCTGCCTGCACGGGGTGCATCATATACAGCTACATCATGCAGGCGCAGTAAGGAGCTTTGCCTCGGCGCTGCCTGCACGGGGTGCATCCCTTGTTGCACCATCCGTCAGCAGCGGCCAGCTTCTTTGCCTCGGCGCTGCCTGCACGGGGTGCATCCCCACGCTTGGAAAGTAGAAGCACCTCCATTACACTTTGCCTCGGCGCTGCCTGCACGGGGTGCATCGCGGCAGGCTTTGCAAAGGCATCCACAAAGTTTTCTTTGCCTCGGCGCTGCCTGCACGGGGTGCATCAGCGCCCGCGTCGATCAGCAGCCCGTATAACCTCTTTGCCTCGGCGCTGCCTGCACGGGGTGCATCTTGACTGCCGGGGATTTACGTACTGGTGTCTACTCTTTGCCTCGGCGCTGCCTGCACGGGGTGCATCGCGGCACGATGCTGTCCATGCCCGGACCTCTGGGCTTTGCCTCGGCGCTGCCTGCACGGGGTGCATCACATGAGCGGCACGGCGCGTGCGACGGTCGAAGACTTTGCCTCGGCGCTGCCTGCACGGGGTGCATCCTCCTCGGCCAGGCGAATGGTCGGGCCGCTGACACTTTGCCTCGGCGCTGCCTGCACGGGGTGCATCCAGCGGGCAGGCATCGCCGCATTCCTCGCGCGGCTTTGCCTCGGCGCTGCCTGCACGGGGTGCATCGGCAAAAGCCGACAAATTGCGGCACACCATTTTGTAGCATACGCCGTGAGTCGGTAGATAGCTTTTCAGAAATCAATAGCAAGGATTCCTGCGCTGACTATTTTCCCGCGCTCTTCTGCTGCCAAGGCGATCTACATCACCATTATCGGCAGCCCCGGACGGACAATCGACCGGTTTTGCGGTGCGAACAGCACCGTCTTTTTCTGTTCATATTATCTTCGCACTATCGAAGACTTCTTTGAATTCCCATGCTGGAGAGTGTTTTTGGCACTGTAGATAAACGCTGTATCGCGCGATGGTGGTATTGCACAAACTGTGGGTAATCTTGCTGAAGCAGTGCAGAATCGAAATTCCCTGCTTTGGGGTCGTAATGCTGCAATAAGAACGCAGAATATAAGTCTCGCTGTATTCTTTCACCATCCGGCATATTGTTCCACCGCTGCGACAGCGGCTTTGATGTATATTCGCCCGATTGGTGATTGTATTGACTGGCTCTAAGTGAGGTTGGCACCTTCATCACGCCAGGCAATCCAAGTGAATTGCATTTCTGTTCCAAAATACCAATCAAAGTGGCCGGCGCCTTATTGGCGACTGACTTGCCAAATCTTTTCTTTCTTTTTATCCTTCCTGTTTTCTCGGATATCGCGGTTTCTTTTGCCCGATGGGTAAGAGATGGCCACGCCATGTCTTCCACATAAAAGCAATCTCCCAGAGCAAGCAGATGGTTGGCCAGTTCTATATGCTGCCGCTTCCGTATTTCTGCCTGACAATGCTGCAGATACCGCAGCTCCCGCTGCGTCCTTCGATATCGGTTGGATTTGTTATGTGTCAGCTTCACCCCACGCCGAATCGTGCCGTTATCAGCATAATTGTCCGGGTTCGTAGCGCGTCTGCTTCGATCCAGCTTTCGCTGTAGACGCCGTTTCATTTGCTCAATATTTTGTACCTGATCAGCCAATTCCACCAGGTCTGCTGCACCGCAAGCAGAATATGCAAGCGTCTGCGGTCCTATATCTAATCCAACCGCACCCCAACCGATAGAATGCCGACGTTCTCCGCTCTCCGGATCACGCTTGATTGCAGGTTTTCCCTCGAGCGAAAGTTGGGCATACCAGCAATCCTTTCTTTTTCCGGGCTTCCTTAGCAAGCGAACGTATTTGACGCGGCGGCCTAACATTTCGGTTTCGTATGCGTTGTCCGGAGAGCGTTTTAACGGCAGTTTAAGGCCTTTCCACTCGATATACGTTTTGCGGAAAATAATTTCAACGCCGCCGCTTTTTCCGGTTACCGAATATCCGTGCAATGAATGTATGTCATCCTTTTTCTTATAATGGACTTTCTTACCTTCCTTGTGAAAGAGCATTTTTTCAAAGGCAGCCCAAACCTGAGGAGCGATTCCGTGAACCGCAACGCTGGAGCCGATGTTGTCATTGAAATGCTTATAGTAATATTTTATATCAGCCTTAAAGCCATATTCTGAAAATCCAATTGTGTTTAAGAGCTTGTTCCGATCATTATATAAAGATTTCAACCGCGCTTTGTCGTTTTGGTTCTTCCAATTCAGTGCTTCAATCTGTTTCTGAATCTGTCTATATGGTTGAGAATTTTCTATATTTCGAAGTTTTTTCAGTTCTGCGTGAACCATGGTGTTGTAGATTTGCCGTGCGATCTCAAACCGTTTGGCAAGGCGGTCTTCCTGCCACTTTTCCAATTTGAGAGGTAAAGTGAGGCAGCAAGTATCGGTATTGCTTTTTTTCATAGGAATCCCTCCTTTCAATATGATGATTATACACCGCAAGCGCTTTCAAAGCAAGAAAGAGCTGCCAATTTCGTTTTTCAGTTCGCCTGTAATCATTTATTCTCTCTCCCTGTTCCAAGTGTAAGAAGTATACCGTCCGCCACTGAGCTTTGTGATCTCGCCGGATTTCAGCAGCTCTGCCAGCGCGCGCTGAACGGTGATCTGACTGATATCCGGGCATTTGGCCATGATTTCACTTTTGGTAATCTTGCCGAGATGGTTTTTGATGATCTCGCGCACCCGGGCGGGCTTGGAAAGCCCCTTGGTGGTCAGCAGTTCGACCCAGCTCTCAAAATCCCGGTACCTTCTTTTCTGCAAATAGCCGTCGAAGGTCTTGTCTCAATTCTCTTCGCTCGGGGTTCAGGACAAGCCCGAATTTTTCCTCCGTAATGGCAGGAATGAGGTCAATCACAGCCGTATTCTCCGCGTACAGCGTATTGGCGGGTATGCTGCCGTCCAGGAGCAATCCAAAAATGTGCTGAGAAGTTTCGTGGAAGGAGTCGTGGCTTGCCGCAAATGTATTTTTTTCAATGTCCCGGTGGTAAAAATGCTTTCCGTACTGCGGCGATAAAAGGAATTCCGGCCCTCTGGGGTCAAAGCCGTATTCTTCCTCCATCTCGGCCTTCCCAAAATATCGCTGGAGGTACGGTAATTCCTGGCAGACCCTTTCGATAGTCTCTTTCTCATGTTCTGTTATGTCCGGTGCGCAGTACAGTGAGACTTCAATCGTGTAGGACAGCGCAACAACACGCGTATGCTCCGTTCGATTCTCCGGAAGGCTGGCAGAAATCCCCGCCTCGTTCAGATGCCGGACGATATCCGGCAAATCGCTTTTCCCAAAAAACGGCGTCATACCATGATCTGTTGTAATGAGGATCGTCAGATTCCGGCATTGCTCCGTTTCTCTGCTGCACTGCACAATATCCAAAAGGCACTGACCGATCTGGTTCAGCCGCTCCATGATATCCCGCTGCCGCTGAGAAAAATCCGCTCTCTTGGGGTATATTTCATAGCTGTTGTTATGGCCCAGAGAGTCGATATCGTCGATATAGACCGCCGTAAAATCCGGGAGCGTTTCAAAACCAAAGGTCTGATCGCCGGATGCGACAGGTTTCCCCTGAATCATATCCTTCAGGATAGCTAACCGCTGAAACGCATTGCTCTTTTCCTGCGGACACTTGATATAAGCCCGGTCTTTTACTCCCTCCATGCAAGGATTGTTTTCCAGCATAAACTGATGAATGGATGCTACCGTTTTCCCGCTTCGCAGGAAAAGCTGCGCAACATTCTCTGCGTCGCAGGTTCTACGGTGCTTTATAACGCAGGCGTTTTCCCAGTCGTAGTGCTGATAAAAATTATGAGTCCGGTTGCTCCATGCGCCGCAGAGGATCGCGCTTTGCATCGGATTCGTGATCGAGACGATCCCGCTGCGCAGTTGTGTAAACAACAGACCCTTTTGCACCAGTTTTGAGAACGGTCCGTCCGGAAAATAACGTTGGAGCTGCTCCAGATAAGAGTACGAGAATCCATCAATATTGATATATAGTAATTTATTATCCATGTCAAATACCATCCAGAAAAAACAGGCTGGTCGGCAAAATCAACTCCGGATTCTTGCCTCCGTAGCCGCAAATATCATAGGTTTTCTTTACATCTGCGTCTTTCATCCATATATTTCCGTGGTTGCGAATAAGATAGCTGTCACAGTCTTGCAGCGACTCTATATCCTGACAATTAAACTTCCCCATCATGCCGATTTTTCCATTTCCGCACAATGGCGCAAGGGAATCCGCCACATTCTGAGGGCGCCACGACCCGCAATACTCTGTAACCAGCCGTTTTTGCGGCTTCCATGCAAGGTACCCCCATCGGCTCCCGTCAGACAGCAAAAGCACCTCGTGCCCCGCACTCTTTAGAATATAAAAGATCCTGTCAAGCGGGCGCCGTACTCCGTTGCCGTATACTTCCCACAAATCATGCAGGAGTGCTTTGTCCCCCTCGTTTGCCGTCTGTACTCGAAGGGGAGCGTTGCTTCTCGGACAAAACCAGTATTCCGGATATGTCATGGCCTTGGCAAAGCCAAAATGCTCATATCTCTCGCGCTTTCCGCAAAGCGTGACGATATCATAGTTCGGAAAAACCGCCTCCTGAAGCCGGGTGAACAAGGCCGTCATGATTCCCTGCCACCGGTAGGCCGGTGCTGTGCAGACCGTGCCGATGCTCAGGCATTTATAATTCTGAAATATGCAGGGATAGACCGACAGCATCCCGGCAATCTCGCCGTTTTTTCGGTAGGTATAGGTTTCCCCGCCGTCGGGAAACCCGTAAATTTTCGGCTGAAACTGCCGGAAGTCCAGGCCAAATTGGCAATTTGCAAACGCCACCGCCTCCGCCAAACCTTCGGCAGTTTCCAACATGATCCGATCCATAATCACCCCAAATAACTGGTATCCTGCACCACAACGGTTCCGGCCAAACGATCACGCAGGCTTTTCCCGTCTTTTGACAGCAGGAGCATGAACAAGCTAACGATTCCGGGAAGTACCAAGAGAGTCTCCAACAGCGTTCTTCCCACAAATTCCCGCAGAACCAACCTGCTCGGCGACATTTCTTCTAGGCTTATCGCATCCAGCAGGCTGAGCCGGAAAAGCAGCTTTCCCACGGTTTTCCCGTTTCCCAAAACGGCAGGAAGAATACAAAAATAGAGGCTCTGGCAAAACAGCCATTTTAGAAGAAAAGCCGTCGCCATCTTGAAGATCGATTCCGCAAGCCGATCCAGCGCGCCCTCCGTCAGGGGATCCAACGACTCCAGCAGCGTATCCACGCGCCCCAAATCCTTCATGGTCATCAGATACCACAGCAGGAAAACAAGGATGGCATCGGCGATAAACGCCGCCAGGCGCCTGTGCTTGGGGGCAATCAGTTTTTCATCTGCCATGGGTCACAAGCCTCTGCATCCATTGGGAAACGTCTTTCGCCGCCCCGTTTTCCCTTCGGGATTCCTCGGCCAGCAGCGCCATGGCATGGGATTCCAGCGACTGCTCCAGCGTTGAGGAAAAGGGCGCGCCGTGAAGATAGCTCTCCATAAAATCCCGGACAAACGCACTGTCGCCGCCGCCGTGCCCGCGTTCTCGGACGTCCAGCTCGATCACGTTCGTCTCGTCCGTGCGGAAATCCGTGGTTTCGATCAGATACGGCTTTTCAATCGCGCGGATCTCGCCGAACTGGCACATCACCTTCAGCGAGCGGTTGACCTTGGCGGTAAATGCCGAAAGGTTAAACGTCGCGGTCACGCCGTTGTCAAAGCGGATGGCCGTGGCCTGGTGATCCGCCACGTTGTTGTCGCAGGCATACACGCAGCGGCCATAGGGCGAGTTGCCCAGGCTTTCGCGCACCTTGTCCACGCTGGACAGGTCAAACACCACGGATCTGATCTTCCCGCTGCCGTACAGCCTGGGCGCAGAATAGGCGCAAGCATCCTTTTGCGGGCAGTCCACGCACATGGGCGCCATGGTATCGGGATCATAGTGCTCCCGCCGGAACACGGACAGGCCGCCGACTGAGGCAATGCTCTGGCACGACGCGCCGCCCAGCAGGTACAGCAGGATGTCCATATCATGGCAGCTTTTTGTCAGCGTCAGCGGGCCGCTGGTCTGCTCGTTGTTCCACGGGCCGCGCACATAGCTGTGGGCGAAATGGTAATAGCCGATGTTTTCGTTGTGCTGAATGGACACCACCGGGCCGAATTGCCCGCTGGCGATGATCTGCCGGAGCCTTTCAAAGAAGGGCGAATGGCGAAGCACATGGCACACCGCCACCATTTGCCCGGGGAAGACCCTGGACAGGCCGGCAACCTCCCGCAGCTCGTCCAGCGTGGTGGCGACCGGCTTTTCCAGGATCAGATCATAGCCCTTTTCCAGCAGCCCCCGAATATCCCGCAGGTGCAGCTTATCCTGCGTGGCGATAATGGCAACGTCGGAAAGCCGGGGCTGCGCCATCATGTCAAGATCGGTATCAAAGATCTGCCCCTCTCCCAGGCCATACTCGCTTCTGGCGCGCGCCTGCTTGGCCGGGTCGGGATCCGCCACCGCAACCAGCTGATATGCGTGCGGAGCATACGCCTGTAATGCACTTAGGTAGGCGCTTGCGCGCCCACCTAAGCCCATTACAGAGAAGGTGACCTTTCCCTGTGTCATTTTCATTTACTGGTTCGCCTCAATTTCATACTGCGCCTTGCTGGTCACCTGCTTGACGATCCTGTCAATGGAGGTATCCAGCTCGGACCAGATCAGCTTGCAGTAGTCGTTGATCGCCTTGTCGCAGGCGGCCTTGGCCTTGCCCTGCGGCGAGGTGATGCCAAACTGCATCAGCTCCGTTGCGGTTTTCAGCAGGGGCGTCGCGGCGTAGACCTCCTTGAGGGCCTCCTCGTCCATCGCGGCGGTCACCACAGGCATATAGCCCGACACAGCGCACATGTACGCATCGTTCCCGGCGGTGTTCAGCCAGCGCAGGAATTCCGCAGCGGCCTCCTGCTCCTCAGCGGGCTTGTTATCCAGGATGATGATGCCCGAGCCGCCCTGGTTGGTGAAGAACTGCGTTTCCTTGGGGAAGGGCAGCACGCCGATCTCAAAGCCGGCGTCCTTCGCCTCCTTGGTGAACTTGACGATATTGGAGGAGGTGGTGTAGATCATGCCCACCTTCTGCTCGTAGAACTCGGACACGATGACGGTGCCGTGGTTGGAGCGGGAATTGGGGTTGAGCATGCAGCCCTCGGTCACAAGGGAGCGCCAGAATTCAAGCCCCTTGGCAAAGCGCTCGTCGCCCACGAACTTCAGCTCGGTGACGCTGCTGTTGTACAGCGCGCCGCCCTGCTGGAGCATCATGCCCACAGGATCCAGCGAGTTGGTGGCAAAGCCGTAGATGCCGCTGGCCTCGTCGGTCACGGCCTTCGCCGCGGCCTTGAAGGCGTCCCACGTCCAGCCGGAGGCGTCGGGATCGGCCAGCAGCGCCTCTGCGTCCGGCATGCTCACGCCCTTGGCCTCCATCAGCGTCTTATTGTAGATGATGATGTTGCTGGCGCTGGGGAAGTAGGGGTTGAGCATGTACTTGCCGTTGTAGAGGGAATACTGCATCATGCCCTGGGACTGCTGCTGCAGCTGCGCATAGGTGAACACCTGACGCAGATCCAGCGCCCTGGCCTCGTAGAGCGGGACGGAGGACACGCCGATGGCGGAGATGACCGGGTTGTTGCCCGCCAGGATGGCAGCCTGCAGCTTTTCGTTGAGGGTGCCGGACTTGTTCTGGAATTCAACGACGACGGTGATGTTTTTGCCGGGGTATTTCTCCAGCTGCTCCGCGTTAAAGCGATCCGCCAGCGCCTGAATGGCCGTGCCCATCGTGGAGGTGGCGGAGTTGGGGATCCACATGGTAATGGTAACCTCCCTGTCATGCTTCGCATTCAGGATGGACCATTCCCTGTCCACGTAGATATCCTTGTTGAGCCCTTCGCGCGGGGCTTGTGCCGGGGAGGGAGCGGCGGCGCCGGTGGTTTCCATGCCCTGGGCGCAGACAGCCACGGACAGCAGCAGCATGACGGACAGAGCTAACGCAAGCAGTTTCTTCATTTCTTGTTTCTTCCTTTCCATTATTGTTTTTTAACCTTTCTATTGCCAACCATCGCTGCCTTGATCTTCCCGCTTGCAAAGATGTACATCAGCAGGATGGGTGCCAACTGGATCATTGTGCCGGCCATCGCCACATTCCATTGAGGCACGCCCTCGTCCACCTGGAGAAGGCCGCGCAGCGCCACCGGCAGGGTTCTGAGCTTTTCGCTGTTTGTCATGACCAGCACCCAGTAGTATTCATTCCAGTTGCTGATAAAGGAGGTAATCAGGTGCGTGATGAGGACGGGGGCGATCATGGGAACCATGATCTTGAGCATGATGGTGCGGTTCTTTGCCTTGTCCATCCGCGCAGCCTCCAGCACCTCCGCTGGAATCGCCTCAAACGCATTCTTGAACATGAAGATGCCAAACATTGCCACCAGCGACGGCAGGATCAGCCCGATCCAGTTATCCACCAGCCCCAGCTTGCTGTAGAAATAGTAAACCGGGATGAAGGTCGCCTCGGCGGGCAGCATCATGCCCAGGAACTTTGCGCCCCACAGCAGCTTTTTCCCCCTGAACTTCATGGTGGCAAAGGCAAACGCCGCGGGAATGAGGGTAAAGTATTGCAGCCCCATGACCAGGACGGAATACTTGATGGAGTTGCCCACATAGTGGAAGATGCGGGCCTGGTTCCATGCATACAGATAGTTGCTCCACTGGGGATCGGACACCCAAAGCCCGGGGGCAAAGGAAAGCGCCTCGATCAGGGGTCGAAGGGACATGGACGCCATCCACGCAAAGGGATAGACGAAGAGCAGCCCCACTGCAAGCAGCAGCAGGTAGTTTACGATCTTCAGGCAGTACAGCAGCCGCCGCTTGAGCCGCACCTGAAAGAGGAAGCGCTGGGTATCCCGGATTTCCCGGGGAGAATACGCCCTTGTCAGCCGGGGCGTCGTATGCTTATCCACGCGCTGCTCAATCCTCCTTCCGAAAGCCCTTGTTGGCCAGCAGCGTAAACACGGCCACCAGCGCCGTCAGCACAATCGCGCCGACCATCGCAAAGCCATAGTTGAACTTGACCCGTCCGGCATTATAGATCCAATAGCCCAGCACCATGCTGGAGCCCTGCGGCCCGCCCTGGGTCATCACGTCAATGGCGGAAAAGGACTTGAACGCATTGATGAATTTCATGATAAAGACGAAAGAGAGGGTGGGCGTCATCAGCGGAAGCGTGATCCTGCGCAGGATCGTCCACCGGCTGGCCTTGTCCAGCCTGGCCGCCTCATAGACGTCCCTGGGCAGGGATTGCAGGCCGGCGATGATGATCAGGCAGTAATAGCCGATGGATTTCCACACCGTCACCAGCGCCACGGAGAGCAGCGAGGTTCTGGCGTTCATCAGCCAGTTCGGCCCCTGGATGCCGAATATCGCCAGAAACTGGTTGATGATGCCCTGCGGATCCAGCATGAGCACCCACAGGATGCCCACGGCCACCATGGAGGAAATATGGGGCGTAAAGATCATGGTTTGCGCCAGGTTGTGTATCTTTGTGTTTTTGGACAGCCAGGACGCCATCAGCACCGTGACGACCATCAGCAGGAACACGGTAACCACCGAGAAAATGATGGTGTTGACAAACGCCCGCCAGAATTCGTCATCCAGCGCCAGCACCATTCGGAAGTTCCACCAGCCGACGAACCTGGAGCTTTTGATATCCACCAGATCCAGCTTGAAGAACGCGCCGACGATCATAAACAGGAAGGGCATCAGCGTAAAGAACACGGCGTGAAAGGCGGCGGGCAGGATGTAAATATAGGCCGGGTTGACCTTGCGGAAGATCCTGCTCTCCACCCGGTCATAGCGCTTCAGCCTGTCGCAGCGCCTGATATCCCGGCGGATGGCGCGGTAATCCCGGTACGCCTGCAGCGCCTCGCCCGACAGGGAGGCCTTCAGCCGCTTCAGCTCCCGCCTGGTTTCCGCCGCGCTCCGGCGCAGCGCCCGGCGCTCCTGCGGGTCCCTGGCGCCTCGCAGCGCGGCCTTCTGCGCGTCAAGCGCATCCTGCAGGCCGTTATACCGACTGCCAATTTCTCTTAAATTCTGCATAGGCTTTCGCGACCTCCTCGCTGGCGTAAATCCGCTTTCCGTCCCGGCCGAACACATACAGATCGTCGCGGTGGATGCGCACCGTGAAGGGCTCGTTCAGCGGGCGCTGGCGCTTGGACAGCTCCTTGACGAATACCTTTTCCGGCGTGTCCAGCAGGTAGAGAAACTCCGACCCGTGGTTTTCAAAGCTCCTGACCCTGCGGCGGATGACCACATGCTCCTCATCCCTGTCCGCGCAGTCAAACTCCACATCCCTGGGGCGGAAGCCCACCTGATAGTCCCCCGCCGCAACGATGTTCATGCCGGGGTCTCCCACAAACTGCGCCACAAAAACGCAGTTGGGATCATTGTGGATCTCGGTGGGCGAGCCCTGCTGCATGACCCTTCCCTCGTTCATGACCACAATGTTGGTGCCCATGGTCATGGCCTCGATCTGATCGTGGGTTACATAGATGAAGGTGGATTTCAGCTCCTCATGAAGCTGGATCAGCTCCGTGCGCATATCGCTGCGCAGCTTGGCGTCCAGGTTGCTCAGCGGCTCGTCCATCAAAAAGCATTCGGGATATTTGGCAATGGCGCGCGCCAGCGCGACGCGCTGACGCTGGCCGCCGGACATCCTGGCGGGCTTGCGCATGGCCAGCTCAGTCAGCCCCACCACCTCGAGGGCGTGATCCACGCGCTCCCGGATTTCAAAGCGCGGCACCCTGGCGTTGAGCAGGCCGAACTCGATGTTTTCCCGCACCGTCATGTGCTGATAGAGCGCATAATTCTGAAACACCATGGCCAGCCCCCTGTCGCCGGGCTCCAGATTGGTGATGTCGATATCCCCCATCATGATCCTGCCGCCGGTGATCTCCTCCAGGCCAGCGATCATGCGCAGCAGTGTGGTTTTCCCGCAGCCCGAGGGCCCCACCAGCACCGTGAAGCTGCCATGGGGAATGGCCAGCGTCACATCGTCGATGGCGCGCTTTGCCGGAAGCGGCTTTTCCTTCAAAAGCAGGCGGCGTCTGGGCTTTTCTTTTTTGGAAACGCCGTAGATTTTAACGACGTTCTGCAAACGGATATCTGCCATGATTGAATCACTCCACATCTCGATAGGTTGCCAGGCGGATCGCCAGCTGCGGCAGCAGCCCGCGCACCTCCGGGTCGGTCAGCACGGCATGCTCTGCGGTGCGCTGAACATTGTAGCTGGAATTGTGCAGCAGCCAGTCGTCCAGAAACGCCGGGTGCACCATCAGCTCCGCCGCCGGCTGCGACGCCGCCCGCGCCAGCAGGGCAAGGCATTTCTGCTTCAGCTCCGCCCCCGTTTCGCCGGGCCTTACCTTGAAATTCCCTTCAAAGTATACGCGGGGAAAGCACCGTGTTTCCATGTCCCGCACAGGCAGGGCCTCCTCCTCCGCCAGCCTTCGGAGCGCGCGGCTTACCTTGGGGAAAATCTGATGCACATACAGATGCGAGTCCACATGGGTCGGCCGGCGGCCTGTCAGCGCCAGGAAGCGGCTGTACTGCGCGCGCATTTCAAGGTACAGGTCTTCCTCCTTGTACCGCTCGTCCGTACCAATCACCGAGGGCTTTTGAAATTTTCCGTTTTCCGTCAGGCTTTCGCATGCCGTCAGCGGGCTGCCCAGGCTGATGTTGATATGCAGCCCGATGGCCAGCCCCGCCTCCCTGCGGGCAATGTCCGCAGCCGTCTGCGCGCCCGGCGTATTGACCATCATGGTCGTTGAGGTGACGATCCCGTGCTCCATGGCGTGGAGGATGCCCAATGTCACGCCGTCCGTAAGCCCGAAATCATCCGCGTTGACGATCAGCTTCATTTCAGCTCCGGCCAGTAGCGCTGGTTCGCGTCGATCAGGTCGTTGAGAACCGCTCTGGCTTTCTGGGCATCCACCAGCGTTCGGTTCAGCGTCAGCGCCTGCAGCGCCTTTTTGTAGGAGCCCTCAAAGTAGCAGTCCACCGTCAGCTGCTCGTAGGCGTACTGCCCCTCCATCAGCCCCTTCATAAACACATCGATCCGCCCGAACGGCGCGGCCGTTACGCCGCCTGCGTCCACGCGAGCGACCGTCTCCACCATGGCGTCCTCATGGAAATTGGCGACCGTGCCGTTGTTCCTTGTAATCATGATGAAGCTTTCACCCTTGTCCAGGGCGATGCTGGAGGCCACCTCCACGATCATATCGGCATGCGCCTCGCTTCTGGCGATTGTCAGCCCCCGGGTCGAGCCCTGCGCCGCTGCCTGCCTGCACTGGGTCAGGACGCGCTTTTCCCTGCCGTTACGCACCTCCTCCGTGCGGGTATGGTCGGGATCCAGCCGCGCGACCACCTGGTCGGGGTACAGATAATATTGCAGATAGGTATTGGGCACATAATCGGGGAAGTCCCGCATGATGGTCTGCACCATGGCATATGTGTGCAGCCAGGACGCGTCCCGCTCCGCGGCGTCCGCCGGCAGAAAGCCGTCGCTTAAAATCCTCTCCCTCAGCGGAGAAAGCAGGTCGTTCCCCTCCCGGTCCGTCAGCCTGGTGAACCAGCCGAAGTGATTCAGCCCCACATACTCGGGAATGATATCCTGCCGCCGGATCCCCAGCACCTTGGCAAAGGACTCAAGCAGGTTCACCGGCTGATCGCACATGTTGACGATCTTCCTGTCCCCCGGGAACACCCGCTCCAGCGCCACCGCTACGATGGCCGCCGGGTTGGTATAGTTCAGGATCCACGGGTCGCCCGCGTATTCCCTCGCATCCCGAACGATCTGAATCATATCCGGGATAGACCGCAGGCCATAGGCAAAGCCGCCGGCGCCGCAGGTTTCCTGGCCTACCACGCCATGCGCCAGCGGGATCTGTTCATCCAGCATGCGCATATCGAAGCCGCCGCTTCGGATCTGACAGAATACGAAGTCCACATCTTTGTATGCCTGAGCCTTGTCGGTGGTATACAGGAACTTCAGCTCCGGATATTCCTCCGCAAACAGGACCTTTGCAAATTCGCCGATCACCGCCTGGCGCTCCGCATCGATATCATACATCCGAAGCTCCTCCAGGGGAAAATCGGCCTGCCTCTCGCACAGGCTTTTGAGCAGGCCGGGCGTCCACGTGGAGCCGCCCCCGACGATCACCGCTTTATATTTTTTCATACTCAGGTACCTTTCCGTTCCGCTTTTGCATGCTCAGCATAGCACCATTCCGCCCGCCAGGCAAGGTGTGCGCGGGCGTTTGTACCGGCGGAACACATCCGGAAACATGTAACAGCCGGCGGAACAAATTACACTTTTGTCTTTCTTGCAAACGGGCTGGGGATTATGCTATACTGGCACCGAGGTGAACGCCATGTTTCAGAGCTTTTCTGCCGATGTGATCAACTCCCTCAGCCCGCTTGAGCTGGAGGTGCTTCGCTATATCAACCTCCACAAGGAGGAGATCGCCGGCATGTCAATTCATGATCTGGCAAAAACGACCTTTGTCTCCACAACGACGATTATTCGACTTTGCAAAAAATTGAATCTGGAAGGATACAGCCACCTGAAATACTTCCTGCGCGACAAAGCTGTCTCCAGCCAGCAAGAGGAAAACATCTACGCCTCCCGCTCCCTGCAGGAGCTGCTTGCCGAGGAGCTGTCCGACATCGAGCACACCGCAAGGGCGATTGATCTGGATGCGGTCCATGAAATCGCCGCCCTTATGCACCAAAAAACCCAGATCCATTTCTTTGCGAAAGGGCTTACCAGTATTGTTTTCGAGTATGCCTCCCGTCATCTGCTATCTCTTTCCAGACATGTGACTTTATATCAGGACACTCATATCGCCTACATTCAAGCCGAGCAGCTGACGCAAAACGATATTGTCTTTCTTGCTTCACTAAGCGGCGAAACCGAGCAGGTCGTCCGTGTAGCCCAGATTGCCCGGGCGCGCAATGCAAAAACCGTAGTTTTCACCGTCAATCCGACCTCCAGATTGGCAAAGCTGGGGGATTATCATTTTCATTTGGTCAATGATGCCACAACGACCTTGGATGTTGATACAAAATCCCGCTGTCAGCTTATGCTGATTCTGAATATTATCATCAAAGCGTTCGTCCAGCAATCAACATTTGCTATGACATAATCAAAGGGGGATTCCCTCCATGAATCGGTCGAATGCCAACATCGGGTCTGATATCGAAAGAAAATCTGAAACAAATACTGGTATTTGTCCCTGCCGT
>OLSB01000130.1_pt1 | contig 86166 bp, 85 predicted proteins | sample 1672071 | NCBI WGS metagenome assembly OLSB01 (sample SAMEA3136642, study PRJEB25190) | human gut metagenome | biome: human gut; feature: human-associated habitat; material: faeces | place: Austria | collected 2013
GCTTGCTCCTTTCGAATGTTTGTGTGGTAACTTCATTCTACCAGAGCCTGCAAACTATGTCTTCTTTTATGCTCTTTTCAATTTGCGCAACTTATTGTACATTATCGCAAAGCCCGCAGGATGGGAGCTATCCTATCTGCGGATATATGAATAGAGGCGTCCTTTCGGACGCCTCTATCTTTTTTTGTTCAGGTTTATTTCTTAGTCTTGTTATACTCGCGGATGCATCTGGGAGTGAGCATCTGATGCGGCGGGCAGATGGTGCTGGGATTCTGGTAAGCGGCCTGAGTAAAGGCCATCATGTAGTTTCTCAGGTCATCCATCGGTACGATCTCATCGACCATGCCGAGCTTTGCCGCAAACTTCGGGCGGGATTTGACATGGTAAGCGTTGATAAGCTTGTTCATATTCTCGATGATGTCATCAAGCGGCTGGCCTGCCTTGCTGGCCTTGACGAGCTGGCGGACATACATGGCCGCCGCCGCGGTCTCTCCGTGCATGACATAGTACTCGCTGGTGGGCGCCGCGAGGCTGAAGGGGTTGTTCTTTTCGCACTGCGGTCCGCCGAGGACATAGTGCGCCGCTGCGCTGCCCTTGCGCAGAGTCACCTCGAGGAATGGCGTAGCGCCGTTCTGGATAGAGTAGATCAGGGACTGTCCGAGGCCCAGAAGCTCCGCCTGCTCGGCAATATCATCGACGTCAATGCCGCTGCTGTCCTGAAGCCATATCATCGGTATCCTGTCTCTTTCACAGAGCGTCACGAATTCGCTCATCTTTATAAGGCCCTGACGGTAGAGCTTGCCGCCGATGCCGACAGCGTTTGCGCCGCGGTACTCGGGGTAGTTCATAAAGAGTCCCTGCTTATTGGCGACAATGCCGACGAGCAGACCGTCCATGCGTGCAAGACCGCATACGACCTCCGGGCCATAGTCAGGCTTGTACTCGTCAAACTGGCTCGCGTCGGTGAGACGGGAGATGACCTGATATATATCGTAGGTGCGCTTGGGGTTCATGGGAATAATGCTGTAGAGATCCTCTGCGGGGTATGCGGGCTCCATCGGAGGCGCAACACGGAAAAACTCGAGATCAAAGCCGGGGATATAGCTCATGTACTTGCGCAGAGTATCGGCGACAGCTACGTCGTCGTCGCAAACCTCTCTGAAGAAGCCCGTGACCTCATGGTGCGTCTTTACTCCGCCGGGTGCGGGAGCCTTGCCGCCCGTCTGGGCGTTTATGAGCGCTCTGGCGCTCTCCTCATCGACAAATCCCTTGGGATTCATGCCGGAGAGGATACCTGCGCCGCCGACGGCCATATTGGCGTCCTTCTGAGCGACGAGCACCGCGGGGCTTATGGAGTGGTATCCGCCGCCTGCGGGGTTCGTGCCGAAAATACCGACCAGAACCGGAATACCGAGCTGTGCAAGCTCTGCATTGCGGTAGAACGAGGCGCCGCCGCCGCGGCGTCCGGGGAACAAAAGCTCCTGCTGGTCGAGCTCAACGCCGGAGCAGTTGAGCAGATATATAAGCGGGATGCGCAGGATCTTGGCGGTGTCCGCAGCCTTCAGCAGGTTCTCCGCCTGTCCGGGCACCCATGCGCCCGCTCTCTTCTTATTGTCGGATGCCACTACGACAGCCCATTTTCCCCCAACACGGCCAATACCCTTCACCACGCTGGTAGAACCGTTTTCATTATCGTTGGGGTTATAGAGACTGTTGAGCGGGCACCATGTGCCGTCGTCGACAAGCGCTTCTATGCGCTGCATCGCAGTAAGCTGGCCCTTCTCATTGAGCGATTCGTCGCTGCGGCCCGCAGCCAGCGCGTCGGCTATAAGCTGCTTGATCTCTTCCTCGACCTTGACTATCCTCAACCCGCTGGATGCCAACTCCATTGAGTGCGCAATGCAGCTTAAACGCAAATATGGTGCAACGGTCGCTGCGATCAGCATGGGTCCGCCGCAAGCAGAAGCCGTACTGAAGAAAGCTTTGGCACTCGGCTGCGACGAGGCTTACCTTCTCTCTGACCGTGCTTTTGGCGGAGCAGACACTCTCGCTACTGCATACACACTTGCAAAAGCCGCAGAAAAGATCGGTGATTACGATCTTCTGCTCTTCGGCAAGCATGCAACCGACGGCGATACTGCCCAGACCGGTCCCGCAACCGCAGCTTTTCTTGGCATTCCGCAGATCACGCTTGCAACCAGCCTCAATATTGAAGACGGCTGGGTCGTGTGTGACAGGGTACTTGAGAACAACTGCGAAAAGGTAGCGGCAAAGCTTCCAGCCCTTGTGACCGTGTGCGACAGCATAAACGAGCCCAATTACCCCACGCCCAAGAATATTATGAAAGCACTCAAGAAGCCGCGCTTCATATGGAATGCCGCCGATCTTGGAGCGGACACAACTCAAACAGGCATCTGCGGCTCCCCTTCCTCCACGAAAAAGGTGTTCGAGCCGCCCAAGAGCAACACTTCTACCATTTTCTTCGACGGTACTCCGGCTGAAATTGCAGTGAAGTTCGTGGATATGCTTGAAAATGAGCACGTTCTTTAAGGAGGCAGCAGGCATGATAAAAGAAAACTACAGTGGCATCTGGATATTTGCCGAACAGCGCGGCGGTGTGCTCAGTTCCACAGCCTTTGAGCTCATTGCAAAAGCACAGGAGCTTAAAGCGCATAACGGCGAGGATATAACCGCCATTCTCCTCGGTAACGATATCCGCCCGCTCGCCAATGAACTGATTTCCCGCGGTGCGGACAAAGTCATCATCGCCGAGCATGAAAATCTCTCCGAATACAGCGCCCGTCCTTATCAGCAGGCTCTCACGCAACTTGCGCAGAAATATATGCCGTCCATCATTCTCTACAGTGCCACAAGTCTTGGTCGCGATCTCGCTCCACGTATGATGGTCTCTCTCAAGACCGGTCTTACTGCCGACGCAATAGATCTCGGCTATGACGAGGACGAAGTCTTTTACCAGACCACTCCCGCATACGGCGGAAAGATACTTGCGCACATAGTTATCTTGGAGAAGCGGCCGCAGATGGCGACGGTACGTCCCAACATGTTCACGCCGCTTGCCGCCGATCCGTCCCGCAAGGGTGAAATAATAAAAGAGACTGTCATCGTTGACACAGACGAAGAGTACAAAGTGCTTTCCGTCACAGCAAAAGATACCTCATCCATTGCAATTGACCAGGCCGACCTGCTTGTAAGCGGCGGGCGAGGAATAAAGAGCGAGGATGATTTCGCCGTGCTGGGTGAGCTGGCGCAGCTTCTCGACGGGCAGTTGGCCGCTTCCCGCCCACCCGTGGATCAGGGCTGGCTGCCGCACGAGCAGCAGATCGGCCAGTCTGGCACAACCGTAAAGCCTGCATGCATCATAAACGTGGGCATATCCGGCTCTGTTCAGTATCAGGTCGGCATGCAGAACTCTGGCTGCATCATTAGCATAAACCATAATCCCGCTGCGCCTATCTTCAATATCTCAAAATATGGTGTCAACGGTGATTACCGCAGCATAATTCCCGCAATAATAGCAGAGATCAAAAAAAGAAACAAATAATGTGCACAGCACAAATAATTTTTGGAGGTACTACAAATGAGTCAGCAGAAAGAGCACATCAAAGTCAGCCTGAGCGAAGTCCCCGTATACGAGCCGCCCGGACACAGCGACACCTATAACCGCCGTCTCGCAGGCCCCTTCAACGGCAGCAACAACGTCGAGTTCATTATCGGCGAAATGGGCCGCACCGGCGATGCCGCGCCCCACACTCATCACGGTTTTGACCAGCTGATGTTTATCCTTGAGGGTCAGCTGCGCATCACCTCTCCCGCAACAGGCAAGGAAGATGTCTTTGTCCCCGGTGACCTTGTCATTTTCCCCGACGGAGTCGAACATAAAGTCGTTGTTGAGAGCGAGCACGCAAAGTTCTGTGTTCTCTACGGTCCCCCGAAGCAGCATATGGGTCCCGACGGCAATTGGATCACCTGATATTGTCGCGTATATGAGATGCGGGCTGCCGCAACAATTTTCAAGTTGCGGCAGCCCCCTGCAAACAATGCCCCAAAATCATTTTTGAGATTATAGATTATATAGAGGTAATTTAATATGAGTATAGAAGTAGCTGCAGTACTTAGCCTTGTATTCCTCGTAGTTGCTATTGCACTTGGCTTTGCAAAAGGCATGAATACCGGTGTTGTGTCCATGGCTTTCGCTCTTATCGCCTGCATTGTCTGTGGTCTTACCGACAAGCAGCTTCGCAGCGGTTTTCCCACGAACATGTTCCTTATCCTCTTCGGCACGATGTTCCTTTTCAACATTGCGCAGAAAACAGGAACCATGTCTCTTCTCTCACGTAAGGTCATTGCCGCAGTCGGCAATGCATCTTTCCTTCTTCCTTGGGCAATTTATGCGCTGACTTGGGTTGTCTCCGCCTGCGGTGCCGGCCCTGCTCCCTCCATTGCCATAGTTGCTTTGCCCGCTATCTCTCTGGCTCTTGAGCTGGGTGTTTCCCCGTTCCTGTTCGCCATCATGTGTGAGATAGGTGGTTGCTGCGGTGCCGCATTCCCGCTTGCCACAGCCGGCATCGTTGCCGAGGGCCTTATAGAGGACTTCGGCTGGCCCGCCATTCAGCCTGCTTTCACTCTCAATGCACTTATAGGTCACACCATTGTGGCTTTAATTGTTTACATCATCTTCAAAGGCTATAAGATTCGTCCTACCAAGAAGCTTGCTAAAAGCGACATTCCCGCTTTCAGCAAGCAGCAGTGGATCTGCCTTATCGGCATCGTCGCTTTCATGGTTCTCGCGTTTGTCACCGGCTACAATGTTGGCCTGTGCGCATTGATCGTAGGTCTTATCCTCATTGCTCTCAAAGTCGGCCCAACTGATAAGGAAGTCATCAAAGACATGTCCTGGAACACCATCCTCCTCATCTGCGGCGTGTCCATCCTCATGAATGTTGTCGTTCTCACCGGTGGCATCGACCTCATGGTTGCCGGTCTCTCCAGCCTTATGACCGAAAAGACCGCCGCTCCCATTATGGGTCTCACAGCCGGCATCATGTCTTGGTTCAGCACCACAACAAGTGTTGTCATGCCTACTCTCATTCCGACTATCCCCGGTATTCTTGAGAAACTCGGCGGCGATGTCAATGTCATGCAGATGCTGTCCTCCGTTGTTAACACCTCTTTTGCCGCAGCTGTCTCTCCTCTGTCCGCAGGAGGCGGTATAGTTCTCGCTACCTACGTACAGCTCACCAGCTGCAAAGAAGAAGAGCAGTCGAAATGGTTTAAGAATCTTTTCCTTATTGCTATCCTCTGCGTTGTGCTGATGGTAATTGTCGATGCTCTCGGCATCTACATTCACATCTGATCGTTCACCTTCGTATAAACATTTCACTCCGCATGCATACCCGCACCTTACGGTGCGGGTATGTCCTTTCTAAAAAAGCGCTCCCCGGACCGCAGTCCGGGGAGCATATTTATCTTTATCTTATCCTATTCCGCCCAGGATCGCGCCTGCTATCAGCGCTACGAGCGTCAGCGTGCAGTACACATATTTGCCAAGCGGATAAAACCACTTGCCGAGTGGCTTTTCTATGCCCTCGCTGACCGCCTCAATGGCGGTCTCTTTTTTCAGCACCCAGAAGAACATCACCGCCTTTATATTACCACATTTTCTGCAAAATTTCCAGTCTTGAAATTAACGGATTTTTATAGTAATAAGAATACGGTCGGTGGGAGGCGCGGCGCGGGCTTTAAAGCGGAGGACAAGTCCTTCGGAAGCCTGCTCGGCCTCAGCTACTATCTGGACAGCGACTCTTTCCGCGGCCTGCTCCGGTCGATCTCCGACCTGTGGTCGGACGGCTCCGCGATATGCTTTGACTACCAGACGCCGGACGGCTCAGGCGAGACGCGCCGGAACGAACAGCTCGCGGGCGCGGCGGGGGAGAGCATGAAGGCGAAATACACCGCCGCCGAGATAGAGAAAATGCTGGCCGACTGCGGCTTTCTCATCTATGAACAGCTCGACGACGAGGAGATGACGAAGCGGTATTTCGCGCCATGTCGGGATGATATGCGCGCGCCGAAGGGCGTGAACTACATTCTGGCGGTGATAAAGCGCTGAAACAACCACGGTTTCAACAGAAACCGTGGTTGTTTCAGAATCATCTGCTTACGCCAGCTTTTTCTTTTTGGACAGGAACACGATCAGGCAGACGGCGGCCTCAACGATGTATACTGCGATGAACGCTTCGTTCATCAGCGTCTGGCGCTGCCATGCCACGCGCAGTTGGTCGCTGGTTATAACCTTTATGCTCACAAGCTCGTTTTCGACCCAAGTGAAGCTCATGCTGGCTACGTTTTCGTTGCGCTGAATATATGTGCATACCACGCTGCCGTCCGGCGCTTCTATGCTATGGGTGTGCTGCTCGCGCCACTGTCTCGAATCATATGCCGGCGCGTCGTATTCCACCGCAGTTGCGGGAGCGTCATTGTACCCGTCCGAGGTCTGCTTTGTCTCCATGAAAGCAACGAAGTCGTCGACGGTGTCAAACGAGGTGGAGTCGGCAAAAAGAGTGGTGTCGGAGTTCAGCGCTATCTGCACCGCTGCGGTCACGACTAGCACTGCCACGAGGATCAGCGCGCTCTTCAGCCGCAGCTTGTCGGCCTTAACGGTCATCTCCTCCGGTACGTACACGCCGCGCGCCGCGCATATCCGCGGCACGGCCGCGCATATTATCAGGCCGATAACGGCGGCGATGCCGGCAAAGACGAGGCCGTATCTCGCCCAGTCGCTGATATCAAGCCCGTAGTAGGGGCTGTTCACCACGACTATCAGCGGCAGAGCGGCAGCGAACATAATGAGTACGCCGGTCAGGTTCCCCGCCGCGCCGCGGACGATCTTCTCCTTCACGCGGTCGAGCAGCGGCGACTCCGTCTCGTATACCAGCGCGGAAAACGAAGCGATGAGCTTCATCGTAAGCCACATAAGCCCGCCCACATAGAATACGCATGCGAGGAAGAAGCCGAGATACGCGCGTTCGAACACCGTGTTGCAGACGAGCGCGGCCAGCAGGCCGAGCGCGCTGAGCGCGTATATCCCCGCCGAGTGAACGGCGAAGCTCGCGCGCACGCGGTTTATAAGGAAGTCTATCTGCTTCGCGGTCTTCTGCTCCTGGCGCGGCTGGCGCTCCTCACTGTTTATGCGCCCGCCGTTTAAAAGCTCGTCGCAGCTGACACCGAAGATCTCCGCCAGCGCGGGGATCATCGTCAGGTCGGGATAGCACTCGTCGCGCTCCCAGCGGCTGACCGCCTTGTCGGAGACGTTGAGCTTTTCGGCAAGCTCTTTTTGCGTAAGCCCGTTTGCCTTGCGCAGGGCGGCTATGAAGCTGCCGATGGTTTTCTTTTCCATTTATTTTCTCCTCAATAATGAAGTCACTTGGCCTTGTGCAGTCTCATTCTACAAAATTGCAAGAAAAAATACCAGCCCTCAAACCGAAAATCTCTCTCGCACAGCGAGAATTGCGTCCCAAACCGGCAAAAGGACAAATTGCCCTTGCCTTAATACGGGAAAATGATATAATATAAAAAAGTTTTTGCGTACTTTTTATGCAAAGGAGCAAGCTATGAAAATAATTGTTGTAGGAGCCGGCAAGGTTGGCTACTCTGTTGCAAAAATACTTTCCGAGGAGGGGCACGACATCACGGTCATCGACCGCGACCCCGAAACCATAACCCACCTTTCCAACGAGCTTGACGTCATATGCGTGGAGGGCAGTGCGACGAACCATGAGACGCTGCTCGGCGCGGGCGCGGCGGAGGCCGACCTCCTAATGGCCGCGACCCAGCAGGACGAGGTCAACATGGTCTGCGGCATCACCGCGCGCAAGCTCGGCACGAAGCACGTCATCGCGCGTATAAGAGACACGGAGTACCTGCGGCAGACGGAGTTTCTGCGCGAGGTGCTCGGCCTGTCGATAACCATAAACCCCGAATACGAGTGCGCCAAGGAGATCGCGCGCATACTGCGCTTCCCGAGCGCCGCCAGAGTCGATACCTTCTCCAAGGGCAGCGTCGAGATCGTGGAGCACCGCGTGCGTGAGCGCGGGAAGCTTGACGGCATGAAGCTGAAAGATCTGTCTTCGGTCTGCGGAGCGAAGGTGCTGGTCAGCGTTGTGGAGCGCGGCGGCGAGGCGATCATCCCGAACGGCGAATTTACCCTTCACGCGGGCGACCGTCTGAGCATCACCGGCGCCACAAAGGAACTGCGCAAGTTCTTCATGGCCATGGGGCAGTATAAAAAGCCCGTGCGCAACGTCATGATAATGGGCGGCAGTCGCATCGCGGTGTACCTGACAAGGCTGCTTCAGGAGAGCGGCATCGGCGTGTCCGTCATCGACCGCAGCCCCGAACGCTGCGAGCATCTGTGCGACATTCTGCCCGGCGCGAACATCGTCTGCGGCGACGCGACGCGCAGCGAAGTCCTGCTGGAGGAGGGCATCCGCACGACGGACGCTTTTGTCGCGCTCACCGGCGACGACGGCGACAATATCATTACCTCGCTCTACGCGAAGAAGCGCGCCGTCGGCAGCATCGTCACCAAGGTCAACCGCGAGCACTTCACCGAGATACTCGAAAGCTCCGATCTCGACTGCATCGTCACGCCGAAGGAGCTGGTCGCGCAGCAGCTCGCGCGCTACGTCCGCGCGATGCACGACTCGATGGGCAGCAGCATGGAGACGCTCTACCGCCTTGCCGACGGCAAGGTCGAGGCGCTGGAATTCCGAGTGACGGAGGGCGCGGACTGCATCGGCATCCCGCTCAAGTCGCTGAAGCTCAAGCCGAACGTGCTGGTCTGCGCCGTCATCCGCGGCGACCGCAGCATAATCCCCGACGGCGAAACCACCATCTGCGCCGGTGATCACGCGATAATCGTGTCCAGCGCAGGCAAACTCAAGACCATAGACGGTATCGTTGACAAATAAACGCTATGAATTACAGAATGATTGCGCGGATACTCGGCATGGTGCTGCTGATCCTTGCGGCGCTGCTGGTGCTTCCGCTTATCGCCGGACTGTGCTACGGCGAAAATGTGCTCAATTTTGCGGTCACGATCGCGGCGGCCGCAGCGCTTGGCGGTATCTTCATGCTGTTCAAGCCGAAAAACCGCGATATCTACGCGCGCGAGGGCTTCACGGCGGTCGGCCTGTCGTGGATACTGATGTCGCTTATCGGCGCGCTGCCCTTTGTCATCAGCGGCGATATCCCGAGCTATGTGGACGCGCTGTTTGAGACCGTCTCCGGCTTCACGACCACCGGCTCTACGCTGCTCACGGACATCGAGGCGATGAGCCGCGGCTGCATGTTCTGGCGCATGTTCACGCACTGGATAGGCGGTATGGGCGTGCTGGTGTTCATCATGGCGGTGCTGCCGATGAGCGGCGAGCACTCGATGCACATAATGCGCGCGGAGATCCCGGGGCCGGTCGTCGGCAAGCTCGTCCCCCGTGCGAGAAAGACCGCGGCGATACTCTATATAATATATATGGGGCTTACCGCGATAGAGACCGTTTTTCTCCTCTGCGGCGGCATGAGCTTTTATGACGCGATGCTGCACGCCTTCGCAACCGCCGGCACAGGCGGCTTCTCGACGCGCGGCGCGGGCATCGCGGCGTTTGACAGCCTGTATATCGAGGTCGTCATAAGTGTGTTCATGCTGCTCTTCGCCGTGAACTTCAACCTCTATTTCCTGCTGCTCATGGGGCGCGTGCGCGACGTGTTAAAAAATCAGGAGCTGCGCTGCTTCGGCGTGTTCGTGGCCTTCTCGATGCTCACCGTCGCCTGGAACATTTCCGGACAGTACGGCGGCTTCGCCGAGGCACTGCGCTATTCGTCGTTCACGGTCGCCTCGCTCGTCAGCAGTACCGGCTTCGGCACAGCGGATTTCACGCAGTGGCCGCAGTATTCGCAGTGGCTGCTGGTGATAATCATGTTCGTCGGCGCCTGCGCGGGCAGCACCGGCGGCGGACTCAAGCTCTCGCGCGTGATGATGCTGCTGAAAGCCGCGTTTTCCGACATGCGGCGCGTGATATGGCCGCGCCGCGTCAGCCGTCTGCAGATGGAAGGGCAGCGGGTGGAGCAGACGGTGATACGGGCGGTGTTCTCGTATTCCACGCTGTATATGCTCCTGGTGCTGGCCGGAACACTGCTGATCTCCTTTGACGGGTTTGACACCACGACGAACTTCACGGCGGCGCTGACCTGCCTGTCGAACATGGGTCCGGGGCTTGGCCTCATCGGCCCGGCCGGTAATTTCTCGATTTTCTCCGATCTCTCAAAGCTTCTCATGTCGTTCCTGATGCTTGCGGGGCGGCTGGAGCTGTACCCGATACTTGTGCTGTTTTTCCCGTCGGTCTGGAAACGCAGCTGAACGGTCTATCTGCGTACCTAAATATATAAACTGGAGACGCTTGGATGAATTACAGGATGATACTGCGGACGGTGGGGTTCGTGCTGTCCATACTTGCCGCGCTAATGCTGCTGCCGCTGATAGCTGGAGTCTGCTATGGCGAGAGCGTGGCGCACTTCGCGGTGAGTATAATTATAACCGGCGCGCTAGGTCTGACGCTGTCGCGGCTCAAGCCCAGAACGCAGGATTTCTATGCGCGCGAGGGTTTCGCGACGGTCGGGCTGGTGTGAATATCCATGTCGCTGCTCGGCGCGCTGCCCTTCGTCCTCAGCGGTGACATCCCGAATTATCTCGATGCCGTGTTCGAGACCGTCTCCGGCTTCACGGCGGTGCTGGCCTGCATATCGAATATCGGCCCCGGAATGGGGCAGATAGGCCCCGCGAGCTGCTTCAACATCTTCTCGGCGCCGGTGAAAATGGTGCTCGCGGTCATCATGCTCCTCGGAAGACTGGAGCTATATCCGATACTCGCATTCTTCGCGCCGACGACGAGGAGAAAGTGACGGCGCGCCGCGCCGTATTGCAAAAAGGCCGAAAGTGTGAGATAATAATATCAGTTGACAAAACCGTGTCTGCTCTTGCTAACTGACACTAACAAAAAATGTGAAACGGGGAATTTCGTATGCCGAGATTTTTTATGGCCGGTACAAACATTCTGGGCGGCATGGCAATAATGAAAGGGCGCGACGCGGAGCATGTGCGCGTGCTGAGGCTGCGCCCCGGCGAGGATATGATAATCTGCGACGGACAGGGGACGGATTATAAATGCCGTCTCGTGAAGGCCGATAAGGAGCAGGTCGAGGCCGAGGTGATCGAGGTCGTCCGCTGCCCCGCGGAGCCGGGCGTGAAGGTGACGGTGCTGTGCGGCCTGCCGAAGGGCGACAAGACGGATTATATCATTCAGAAATCCGTTGAGGCCGGCGCGGAGGAGATTCTGTTTTTCAATTCCGACCGCTGCGTCGCAAGGCCGGATAAGCCCGAAAAGAAGCTTGAGCGCTGGCAGCGCATCGCCGAAGAGGCCGCGAAGCAGTCCGGACGCGGGATTATCCCGCAGGTCGGCTGGGCGGGCGATTTCGCAGGCGCGCTGGACGTTGCAGTGAAGAAAGAGCTTGGCCTGTTCATGTATGAGACGGGCGAGCGGGAGGCGCTCAACGATGTGCTGGGCGCGAATTCCGGCATTGCGAGCGCCGCGATAATCACAGGCCCCGAGGGCGGATTTGCACAGTTCGAGGCCGATCTCGCGCGCATCGCGGGGCTGCATATCTGCTCAATGGGCGAGCGGATACTCCGCTGTGAGACGGCTCCCGTCGTCGCGCTGACTGCAGTGATGTACGCAACCGGCAATCTCTCGTGAAGTGAATAAAGAACAACCCCCGAGGGCGGATGCATCATCCGCCCTCGGGGGTTTATAGTTGGTGAAAGGTGCCCCTCTTAGGGGAGCTGTCGGCCTGCGGCCGACTGAGGGGTCGCCAGAGCTGGAATACTGCCATTAGGGAAAAGATAGGGCAGTATAAAGAATCCCTACAATATTGTTTTGCCCTGCGGCAAAGCTTATATCAATATCCGAGTTCCTCGTCGACGAGGACTATGTGCAGCTCATCGAGGAGGCGGGGCCTCTGCTCTATTATCGTCGTGACAGAACAGATGCGCTGTGCATGGTGGCAGTCCACGCATTTGCCGGTGATGGCGCAGGGCGTGTCGAGACCGAAACGCTGCGCGTTCTTTGAACATGCCACAGCCTTGACGCGCGCCATGCCGCTCTCAAGATTGGCGGCAAGCTTGTTCTTGCCGACCACGAGCACGACTTTTTTCGGCCCGCCGAACATCGCGGCGACGCGGTTGCCGTTGCCGTCGATATTTATGAGCTTGGCGTTCATTGTGATGGCGTTGGTAGAACATAGGTACCAGTCCGCCGCCTTGGCTTTCTCGAAGATCTCCGCGCGCTCCTCAGGCTTGACGTCCCAGTGGAAATAGACGGGGTTGCCCTGCGCGCGCAGAGCGTCGGGAAGCCCGAGCGAGCTGATCGTCATCGAGCCGCCGCAGCCGACGGAGGCGCGGTCACCGATGAGATCCAGTACAAGCTTTTTTGCTTCCTCGCCGCCGGCGGCGCTGTGAACGGTGAAGCCGCGGCCTTCAAGATTGGATACGAGCTTATCATAGTCTTCGCAGAACATGAACTATCCCCTTTCTGAATTTTATATTTGATGTCAAATAAGAGCCTGTGGGCAGAGATCGGGGCTGTTTGTAAATTCGCACTCGACGGCGATCGCGCCCGCTTTCGCGGCGGCGGCGGCGCACTTCTGCGCGCTGAAGCCCTGAGTGCCGCCCCAGACGATGGCGGCCATCGCGGCGTCGCCCGCTCCGGTGGCGTCGATCATATTCGCAGGGCAGCAGGGGACGCGGCCGATGCCGTCGGCGGAGGCATAGAGTATGCCTTCGGTGCCGAGACTTATAAACACGCGCTTCACGCCCATTTCGAGGAAACGCTCCGCGGCCTTCTCCGGCTCCGCCTCGCCCGTAAGATACCGCGCCTCAAGCGCGTTCGGCTTGAGCGCGTATATCCTGTCCAGCACCGGAAGCAGCTTCATCGCCTTCGCAGTGGAGACCGGATCCGAGTAGATCGGCACGGTGCATGCGGCGGCGAGGAAACGTATCGCCTCGGCGCTGAGGTTCGTGTCCAGCACCAGCGCGTCGGCGCTGTTTATCCTGTCGATGCAGGAGGCCAGATGCTCCGGCGTCACGCACTCGGCGATGTCCATATCCGCGATGCCGACGCACATGTCTCCCATCTCGTCCGTTACGTACAGATATGTAGAGCTGCGGCGCTGCGGCTCTACGCGCGCCATCGACATGTCCATGCCGAGACTGCGGCAGCCGTCCATAAGGCTGCTGCCGTAGACGTCCCCGCCGATGGCGGCGATAAGACTGACGTCCATGCCGAGTAGGCAGAGATTGTGCGCGATGTTGCGCCCGACTCCGCCGGGCTTGAGGGAGACAAAGCCCGGGTTGGAGTCACGCATGCGGAGAGCCAGCGCAGGCTTGCCGCATATATCCATGTTCACGCCGCCGGCAACGACGGCGTGAAGCTTTTTTACTTGAGGTTCCATATATTCTCCGCGTACTCACGAATTGCTCTGTCTGCGGCGAAAACTCCGCTGCGGGCGGTGTTCATAATGGAAAGTCTGCCGCGCTCCTTCGGGTCGCGGATGCTGTCGTACAGGCGGCGCTGCGTGTCGGCATAGGCGCGGTAGTCGGCGATGAGCATATACTGGTCGCCGCCGTAGATGAGCTGGGATACCAGATCGGAATAGCTCTTGCCGTCGGCAAAGCCCTGGCTGAAGCGGTCGAGCACGCGGCGTATCTCTGCATCGGCGCCGGCGATGGCGGCGGGGTCGTAGCCCTCCGCGCGGACGCGGGCGATCTCGTCGGTATGCAGGCCGAAGAGGAACATGTTCTCGTCGCCGAGACGTTCGTACATCTCAACGTTTGCGCCGTCGAGCGTGCCGATAGTCACGGCGCCGTTCATCATCAGCTTCATGCAGCCGGTGCCAGAAGCTTCCTTGCCCGCGGTGGATATCTGCTCGGACACCTGTGCGGCGGGGACTATGGCCTCGGCCGCGGAGACGCGGTAGTTCTCCACAAAGTAGACCTGCAGCCTGCCGCGGCAGACGGGGTCGTTGTTGATATCCTCGGCCATGGACAGCAGCAGCTCGATTATGCGCTTTGCGGTCTTGTAGCCCGCGGCGGCCTTCGCGCCGAACACAAAGGTGCGCGGGACGAAGTCCATGTTCGGGTCGTCGTGCAGCTGGAGCTGGAGGCTCGCAATGCTCATCGCGCAGAGAAGCTGGCGCTTGTACTCGTGCAGACGCTTTATCTGCACGTCCATTATCGCGTCGGTGTTGAGGGTGAAGCCGTCGTTGCGCATCGCAAATTCCGCGAAGCGGTATTTGTTCTCAAGCTTTATCTCATTGACGCGGCGGAGGACTTCGCCGTCGGAAGCGAATTTCGCAAGCTCTTCGAGCCGCTCCGGCTCAAGCAGATACGCGTCGCCGCCGAGCAGCTCGCATATCAGACCGTGCAGGCCGGGATTTATCTGGCTGAGCCAGCGGCGATGGTCGATGCCGTTGGTGACGGAGGTGAAGCGATCCGGACGGATGGTGTAGATATCGTGGAACAGGTCATTTTTCAGGATCTCGCCGTGCAGGCGGGAAACGCCGTTGACCTTGTAGCAGGCGGCGAGGCAGAGGTTTGCCATGTGCACCTGATTGTCGCGGATGATGAGGTTGCGGCCGACGCGCTCGCCCTGGCCGAAGTTCTGCACCAGATAGTCGCACCAGCGGCGGTTTATCTCGCACATGATCTCCCACAGGCGCGGCAGCAGCTGCTGCACGATGTCCTGCGGCCACTTCTCGAGCGCCTCGCTCATAACGGTGTGGTTGGTGTAGGCGACGGAATGAGTGACGATGTCCCACGCCTCGTCCCAGCCGAGACCGTATTCGTCCATGAATATGCGCATCAGCTCGGGGATTATCAGCGTCGGGTGGGTGTCGTTTATTTGCATTGCGTGGTGCTCGGCGAAAGACTTGATATCGCCCCACTTGCGGATGTGCTTGCGCACAACGTCCTGCGCGGTCGCGGAGACGAAGAAGTACTGCTGCTTGAGACGCAGGATCTTGCCCTCGACGTGCTCATCGGGCGGGTAGAGGACCTTGGTTATGACCTCGGCCATGGTGCGCTGCTCCATGCTCTTGACATATTCGCCCTCGGAGAAGAGGTACATGTCGAGCGAGTTGGGGCTTTTCGCATCCCACAGGCGCAGGGTGTTTATCTCGCGTCCGCCGTAGCCCGCGATGAGCATGTCGCGCGGGACGGCGATGACGGCGGTATAACCGGTGTATTCGGCGTGATAGTGCCCCATGTTGTCCCAGTGCGGGGCGACGTGCCCGCCGAAGCGGACCTCGACGGCGTCCTCCCAACGGGGGATGAGCCAGCTCTCGGCCGCGGTACGCCAGTTGTCGGCGACCTCGGTCTGGCGGCCGTTTTCAAACTTCTGGCGGAAAATTCCCAGCTCGTAGCAGATGGAATAGCCCGTGCCCTCGTAGCCGCAGGTGGCCATGCTGTCCATATAGCAGGCGGCGAGACGGCCAAGACCGCCGTTGCCGAGACCAGCGTCAGGCTCGGCCTCGAAGATGTCGGACGCATTGCGGCCAAGATCCTCAAGCGCGCCGGTGACGGCCTCGGATATGCCTAGGTTGAAGGCGTTCTTCATCAGACTGCGCCCCATCAGAAACTCCATCGACATATAGTGGACTTCCTTTTCATGCTTCGTGGGGCTTTCGGCGGCAAGAAGCCTGCTCATTATCTCGTTTATGACTATCGCCGTGGCCTGAAAGACCTGATCGTCGGTAGCGCTGGCACTGGTGACGCTGAAATGGGCGCAGAGCTTATCTTCTATCGAGCTGCGTACTTCGTCGCGGGAAATTTCTCCGATCATGGGTTATACCTCCGGGTGAAAAAATTAGATTTTGCTGTCCTTGGGGACTACGATGGGAAGTCTGGGATTGCCGGTGAGGGTGATGCCGGGCGAGTAGCTGCAATACTTGTCGGAAATGACGCAGTTAAGCTCCGCCCATTCGCCTATCGTGCTGCCCTTCATAACGATGCAGTTGGTGAGCTTCGCGCCGCGCGCGATGCGGACGCCGGGGAATACGATACAGTTTTCCACGCTGCCCTCGATAATGCAGTTGTCGGCGACAAGGCTGTTCTTGGAGCCGGCGTTTTCGCCGTAGTAGGTGCTGACCTCCTCGTGGGCGCGGGTCCTTATGGGGCGCTCCGCCGGGAAAAGCTGGCGGCGCAGCTCACCGTTAAGCATATCCATGTTGCACTGATAATAATCAGCCACGCTTCTGATGGATGCGGCATAGCCCTCGTGCACATAGGCCGCCATCTTGCCGCCCTCTGCAAGGAAGGAGGACACGGCGTCCTTGTGGAAACGATACAGATTCAGAGCCTTGCATTTGTCCATTATGCGCAGAAGAGTATCCTTGTTGATGATGTATCCCTCAAGGGAGGGGATGCCCTCGCCGGGATCGGTGCGGTCAAACAGAAGCTGCTTTACCATGCCGTCGTCGCCGATGACATAGCGGTGGTTGCTGCCGGTAAGCTCACCGGCAGAGCAGATGGCAGTTATCTCCGCACCTGTCTTCACATGCTGGCGCATGGCGGCGGTGAGGTCGATGTTTGCGCACACGCTGCCGAGCAGGAGCGCGATGTGCTTCTGCGGAATGCTGCGTACGTAGGGGGCGACGGCGTTGAGCGCCTCGATGGTGCCGGTGTAGTTGCCGCGGTGATATTCCGGCAGACCGAAGGGCGGCAGCATGCGCAGCCCGCCGTAGCGGCGGCTCATGTCCCAGTTCTTGCCGCTGCCGATATGGTCGAGCAGGGACTGGTAGTCGCGCTGCATGATGACGCCGACGTCGCGTATACCGGCGTTCATCATGGAGGAGAGGGCAAAGTCGATAAGACGGTAGCGTCCGCAGAACGGGATGGATGCCGCGGTGCGGCGGCGGACAAGCTCGCCAAGCTCAGGGGAAGCGCTGTAAGCGAAAATTATTCCGTGAAGATCGTACATGGCTCAAACCTCCTCCCCAGTGTATATCATGGCTCCCGCCGGAACGGAGGCGGAGCCGCGTATCTCTATGTTAGGCCCGCAGGTGGCGACGCCCCAGGCGTCCGTCCCGTCGGGCGGCGCGCCGACGTGCGCGGCGCTGTGGATGACCGTGTTCTCGCCGATGATGGCGTATTCCACCGACGCGCCGTCCTCGATGACCGCGCCGGGCATAATGACGCTGTAAATGACATTTGCGCCCTTGCCGACCCTGACGTTGGAGGACAGAACGGAGTTTTCAACATGTCCGTATATCTCGCAGCCCTCGGTGACGATGGAGTGGATTATCTCGGACTCCGGCCCCGCGTAGTGCGGCGGGCATATCGGGCTGCGGCTGCTGATCGGCCATGCGGGGTCGAACAGGTTTATGAGCGTGGACGAGAGCATATCCATGTTCGCGTCCCAGAGGCTCGTTATCGTGCCGACGTCGCGCCAGTAGCCCTTGAAGCGGTACGGCCACAGCTTTTCGCCCGCGGCGAGCATGTTCGGGATGATGTTCTTGCCGAAGTCCTTGCTGGAATATGGGTCATTCTCGTCGGCAATCAGATACTCGCGCAGCTTCTTCCAATTGAATATGTATATGCCCATCGAAGCCAGATCGCTCTTCGGGTGCTTGGGCTTCTCCTCAAACTCGCTGACGTAGCCGTCCTCGCCAAGGTTCATGATGCCGAAGCGCGTCGCCTCGTCCATCGAGACCTGGAGCACGGATATCGTACACGCGGCGTTATGCTCAAGATGCTCGCGCAGCATGTCGGCGTAGTCCATCTTGTAGATGTGGTCGCCAGAGAGGATGAGCACGTTTTCGGGGTCGTAGTTCTCGATGAAGCCGATGTTCTGGTAAATTGCGTTGGCGGTGCCGGAGAACCATGAGCCCTTCTCACCTGCGCTCTGATATGGAGGCAGAATGTACACGCCGCCGTCGGACACGTCAAGATCCCACGGCTGACCGTTGCCTATGTAGCTGTTGAGCTGGAGCGGGCGGTACTGGGTCAGTACGCCGACCGTGTCAATACCGGAGTTTGCGCAGTTGGAGAGCGGAAAGTCGATTATGCGGTACTTTCCGCCGAATGGAACGCTGGGCTTTGCCACGTTCTGGGTTAGCGCGTAGAGTCTCGAACCCTGCCCGCCTGCCAGCAGCATTGCAATACAGTTTTTCTTCATGGCGGCCTCCTTTTTGAATTGACGGCAGGGTAAACCTCTGCCGTCAGACTTTCAGTTATATAGGTTCATGGCGCGATCCGCGCCCTTGGTGATGTAGCATTCGACAGCCTCGGCCGCGCGTGCGGCTGCGGCGAGAATGTCCTCCGCGTCCTTACCCTTGAAGCTGGACAGCACCCAGTCGGCCATGTCGTAATCAGGGTGCGGCGCGGCGCCGACGCCGATACGGATCCTCGGGAACTGATCGGTGCCGAGCAGCGCGATGATATTTTTAAGGCCGTTGTGCCCGCCGGCGGAGCCCTTTGTGCGGATGCGGAGCTTCCCTATCGGCAGGGCGACCTCGTCCGAGACGACGATGACGTGATCCGGCGCGAGCTTATAAAAGCTCACTGCCTGAGCCACCGCCTCGCCGGACAGATTCATAAATGTCTGCGGCTTCATGAGCATGACGGTCTCGCCGCCGATATCGCAGGTGCCGGTGAGCGCTTTGAAGCGGGAGCGGTTTATCGCCGCTCCCTGCGCCTTGGCCATGGCGTCTCCGGCCATGAAGCCTGCGTTATGACGGGTCATTTCGTATTTCGTGCCGGGATTGCCGAGGAACACGACAAGCCAGCTTATACCGCCTGGACGCTTGAAAAGCATGGTTTACCTCTGAAATAAAAGATTAATCGAACAGGTTGGAGATGGAGACTTCCTCGTAAATTCTGCGGATGGCTTCCGCGAATACGGGAGCGGTGGACAGGTAGCTGATCTTTTCGAGCTTGGGCTTGTCCGCGGGGTAGGGGATGGTGTCGAGGAAGAGCATTTCCTTGATGCAGCTGTTCTCGATGCGCTCGAGAGCGGGGCCGGAGAGAACGCCGTGGGTCGCGCAGGCGTAGACTTCCTTCGCGCCGCCGATCTCCTTGATGGCCTTCGCCGCGCCGCAGAGAGAGCCGGCGGTATCGACGATATCGTCGAGCAGGATGCAGGTCTTGCCCTCGACGTTGCCGATGATGTTCATGACCTCGGACTGGTTGGCTTTCTCGCGGCGCTTGTCAACGATGGCCATGTTCACGCCGAGCTTCATGGAGAAGGCGCGGGCGCGGGCAGTGCTGCCGACGTCGGGCGAGACGACCATGAGATCCTCGTTGTCCTTGCCGAACATCTTGACATAGTGCTTGGAGAAGAGGTGCGCGCCCATGAGGTTGTCGACGGGAATGTCGAAGAAGCCCTGAATCTGAGCCGCGTGCAGGTCCATCGTGAGGACTCTGTCAGCACCGGCGGCGGTGATAAGGTTTGCAACGAGCTTTGCGGAGATGGGGTCGCGGCTCTTGGCCTTGCGATCCTGACGCGCGTAGCCGAAGTAAGGTATAACGGCGGTGATGCGTCCCGCGGAGGCGCGGCGCATTGCGTCGATCATAATAAGCAGTTCCATAAGATTGTCGTTTACGGGACCGCAGGTGGACTGAACGATAAAAACATCCTTGCCGCGCACCGGCTCAAACACAGAAATCGAGCACTCGCCGTCCGCAAACTGGGATACGGTGGAGCTGCCGAGGGTCTGGTAAAGCTGGGCGCAGATGTTGTGTGCAAGCTCAGGGTTGGAGTTGCCGGTGAACACCTTGATCTCTTTGCCGTGTGAAATCATCGCGTTATTTCTCCTCTGTCTTTTTTACATTTTGTCTTTACGGTGCAGGCCGCATCTTTACATTCGGATACACTATAACATAAACCGCCGCGGAATGGAAGCGCAAGACGCAAGTTTACACACTAAAAATGCTGATAAAAAAACTCATTTACAAGTTGCGGAATTTTGTATATAATATCATAGTTAATTATTTTTAGAAAGTAGCTGAATACTATGCTTGAATTTGAAGAATATAAGTCGAAGCTCAACGCCGCCAAGCCGACTCTCGAAGTCCTGCGCGGCGCGCTGAAGCTTGAGGCAGCGCAGAAGGAGATAGAAGAGCTGGAGGCTGCCAGCGAGCGCCCTGATTTCTGGAACGACGTAGAGAACTCCCAGAAGGTCCAGAAGCGGCTGAAGACTCTCAAGAACAAATGCGAGAATTATCAGAAGCTCTGCTCTGCGTGGGACGATATGTACACCATGTGCGAGATGGCCATCGAGGAGAACGACGACTCCATGCTCGAGGAGCTGGAGAGCGAGTATAAGAACTTCTCCGAAAAGGCAGAGTCTATGCGGCTGGGAACCCTGCTGACCGGCGAATACGACGCGAACAACGCGCTCCTGACGCTGCATCCCGGCGCGGGCGGCACGGAGGCACAGGACTGGGCGTCCATGCTCTACCGCATGTATGTCCGCTGGGCGGAGCGCCACGGCTATAAGTACACCGTCATGGATTACCAGGATGGCGACGAGGCGGGCATCAAGTCCGCGACCATCAAGATCGAGGGCGACAACGCCTACGGCTTCCTCAAGAGCGAGCACGGCGTGCACCGCCTTGTTCGCATCTCCCCGTTCGATGCGTCCGGCCGCCGTCAGACCAGCTTTGCCGCAGTCGAAATAATGCCCGAGATAACCGACAATAAGGAGATCGAGCTGCGCGACGAGGATATCAAGATGGACGTGTACCGCTCCTCCGGCGCAGGCGGCCAGAAGGTCAATAAGACCTCGTCCGCAGTCCGCCTGACCCATATACCTACCGGCATCGTCGTCTCCAGCCAGGTCGAGCGCAGCCACTTCCAGAACCTCGAAAACTGCAAGGAAATGCTCCGCTCGAAGCTTGCGGAGATCAAGGAGCGCGAGCACCTTGAGAAGATAAGCGACATCAAGGGCGTGCAGATGAAGATCGATTTCGGCAGCGCCATCCGCTCCTATGTTTTCATGCCGTACCAGCTCGTCAAGGATCAGCGCACCGAGTATGAAAACGGCAACATCCAGAACGTCATGGACGGCGATCTGGACGGGTTCATAAACGCCTACCTCTCTATGAAGGCGGCGGACTGAGCCCGCATCACATTATAGAAAGGTTTTGTTATTTTGTTCTCTCGCGTTTCCCGCATCTTTCGGGATATAGACCGCAGAAGCTGGATAATGCTGCTCTCCGGCAGCTTTATCCTCGCTTTCGGGCTTTATAATATCCATTCGCAGTCCGGCGTCACCGAGGGCGGAGTCCTCGGCCTGATCCTGCTGCTTGACCACTGGTTCGGCCTCTCACCGTCGATATCCTCACTTGTGATGAACGCGGCCTGCTATGTGCTCGGGCTGCGCGTCCTCGGCTGGAGCTTCATCGTCCGTTCGGGCGTGGCGAGCCTGTCCTTCTCCGCGTTCTACGCGATACTTGAGTGCTTCCCGCGGCTCTGGACCGGCATCGCCGAAATGCCGCTGCTCGCGGCGGTGGTCGGCGCGATATTCGTCGGCGGCGGAGTCGGAATATGCGTGCTCGCGGGCGGCGCCCCCGGCGGGGACGATGCGCTTGCAATGTCCGTGGGGAAGCTGCTGCGCTGCAATGTGCAGTGGGTCTACCTCGCGGCGGACATCGTAGTCCTGCTCGCGTCGCTGAGCTACATCCCCCTGCGCCGCATCGCCTACTCGCTTCTGACCGTCGTGCTCTCCGGCGCGATAATCGGCCAGCTGCAGCGGATGTTCATGAAGGATGCACCGGACGCTCCCGCGCCCGCCGAACCGGAGGCGGAATAAATGATCACGAGCCGGCTGCGATGAACGCTCACCACGGCAGGCTCGTAATATTTTCACTATCCATGTCGGGCTTTATCTCCTGCTCGGCCCGGGGTTGTGGTCGCCGAAGATCATGTCGTCGATGTCAGTTTCCATGCTGCGATACCTCCTGTTGTATAGTCGATATCTATATTATATTCGGGGGTGGCCTGACGTATGACAAAAATCTTCCGGCGGCATGATCCTCACATCATCATATCATAAATTAACTGTGAATTCCTGCAAATTGGCTTGAAACTCACAAGCGTTTGAGTTATAATAAAAAAACCTGCGGACAGCAGGCGTAAACGTAACAAAAAAGGATGACATTGCAATGAGCGCATCAACTGAAAAGAAACAGCGTCAGGCAGCCCGCGAAGCAGGCACCGACAAAAAGACTCTCGCTGAACAGGAAGCGGCGAAGAAAAAGGCCAAGAGCAACCGCCGCTGGACCCTTGGAACGATAGGCGTTATCCTGCTCATCGCCCTTATTCTTTTCCTTAATTCCAGCTTCCTCTACACTCATACTACCGCCATCTCCATTGGGGACGCCAGCTACAGCCCCGCAGAGGTGAACTACGTGTATGCCAACAGATACTATAACTGGATCCAGAGCTACGGCAGCTATGCCAGCATCTTCGGTCTCGACACCTCCACCGGTATCGCGGGTCTGAAGCAGCAGGAGTGCCCCATGTATGACGATGGGCGCACCTGGCACGACTACTTCATGGAAGAGGCACGCAGCGAGCTCAGCCAGATGACCGTGCTGTGCGCATGGGCGGATGCCAACGGCGTCACGCTCACCGACGAGGAGATCGCCGAAGTCGATGACAGCATCGCAACTCTCGACAGCAGCGCCCGCGCCGGCGGCTACGCTTCCGGCGACAAGTACTTCTCCGCAAACTACGGCACCGGTGTCACCAGCGCCATCGTGCGCGAGATGGCGCTGAAGAGCGCGCTCGCCAACAAGGCGTCCAGCGAATACGCGGCCTCCCTCGAATACACCGACGCGGAGCTTGAGGAGCACTACCAGAGCTTCGACGGCGCACAGGACAAGTTCTCCTTCAGCTACTATCTTGTGAATGCCGAGAAGGTCGAGAGCACTGACGCCGACGGCAACACCAGCTCTGCCGTCACCGAGGAAACCACCGCCGCCGCGAAGGATGCGGCCGACGATATTCTCACCGCATACACCGCGCTGAAGAAGTCGAATCCCGATGACGATAACTATACCGCAATGCTCAACAGCGCCGTCGCACAGGTCGCTCCCACCACGGAAGCTACCGAGCGCAGCAACATCACCGGCGGCAACCTCGGCGATTATAAGGAATGGCTCATGGAGAGCGGCCGCAAGGCCGGCGACGCCACGGTCGTTGACAAGGCGGACGGCAGCGGCAGCTACGTCGTCGTGTTCCTTGACCGCAGCGATAACCACTATCCTGTCGCGCAGGTGCGCCACATCCTGATAAAGGCCGTTGCCGATTCTGACGGCAGCTACACCGACAAGGCCAAGGAGATCGCAAAGAACCGCGCCGAGGAGATCCTCGCCGAGTTCAATGCGGGAGACAAGACCGAGGACAGCTTCGCTGAGCTTGCCAAGGATTACTCCGAGGACACCGGCTCCGCAGAGAACGGCGGCCTGTATGACACCGTTTACAAGGGAGCGACTGTCGAGGAGTTCGACAAGTTCTGCTTCGAGGGTCACAAGAAGGGCGACACCGCCATCGTCTATGGCGAGTCCAGCAGCTACGCGGGTTACCACGTCATGTACTACGTCGGCGAAGGCGACCTGTACAGCAACCTGCTTGCGAAGAACGACCTCGTGAACACCACCGTCAGCCAGTGGGTGGAGGATCAGGTCAACGCCCTGACCGTCACGAACGGCTGGTGGCTGCGTATCGCGGGCTGATAAATCCGTATTTATCAACAGGTGAGGGGAGACTCTCACCTGTTTTCATGTTTCTGCAAAGGAGAATTTTATGGACGAACGTACCCTCAGGGCACGGATGCTGTTGGGCGAGAGCGCGATGGACAGGCTGCGGAATAGCCACGTCGCGGTGTTTGGCCTCGGCGGCGTCGGGTCGTGGTGCGCGGAAGCGCTTGCTCGCTCCGGCGTCGGGCGGATGACCCTTGTCGATCAGGACACCGTGAGCGTGAGCAATATAAACCGCCAGCTCTGCGCGCTGGAATCCACCGTCGGCATGCCGAAGGCGGAGGTCGTGGCGCGGCGGCTGCGGGATATAAACCCGCAGATCGAGATAAACTGCATTGCGGGGCGCTATGAGGCGGCCGACCGCGAGCGCTTCATAGCCGATTACGACTACGTGGTCGATGCGATCGACATCGTCAGCTGCAAACTCGACCTGATAATCACCTGCCTTGAGCGCGGCATCCCGATAATTTCCGCGCTCGGCACCGGCAATAAGCGCGACGCGGGGCTGCTGCGAATCGACGATATCTCCAAGACCTCGAACTGCGCGCTTGCGCGCGTGATGCGCAAGGAGCTGCGCGCCCGCGGCGTGAAGCACCATCAGGTCGTGTTCAGTCCGGAGCTGCCGATGGAGCCGGAGCAGCTTGAGGCGCCGCCACCGGGGCGCCGCAGCGTCCCCGGCTCGCTGGTCTGGGTTCCGGCGTCGGCCGGACTGCTGCTGTGCCAGCACGTCGTGACCGAACTGATAAAGAACTGAAAATAACCGTCAAGACTTTCTTGACGGTTATTTTAATAGCCAGTATAATGTAAATATGTAACTGTGTTACACGAACGCGAGGGACCATGCTATGCAGATCTGCGCGAGATAATACGTTGCGTGGACGCCGATGTTCAGGCCGAAATGCTTATCCGGCCCGAAGGAATACGCGCTGAGAATACTGTCGCTGATCGGGAACATCACCCCGCCCACCGCGAACAGCAGCGTCGCTGCACCGACAGAAACCGTGGCCGCGCTTATCGACACCGCACCCATGGCGACGACCATCGCCATATACACGCTGCCGAAAACCATCAGCCGTCCGGCGTCGGCCTTCTTGCTCTTGACGTAGGTCGCCGCGGCGGCAAGCCCGACGATGCCCACCGTCAGTACGACAGGGAAGGACACGCTGTATTTCGTGAGCATTGCGTAGATGTACAGCCAGTGTCCCACCGCGAAGGACAGCGCGCCGCTCACAAAGAAGCGGTCATGCTGCGCGGGGCGGATAAAGCGGATCGCGAGAAGCAGATCGCCCAGCACCCCGAAGGCAAGCCCGGCCGCGACCAGCCACGCGAAGCGCTTGTCACCGCTCATACCGGCGGCGAACAGCACGCCGATCATCAGAAAGCACAGTCCGGCGGCGGTTTTCAGTATTGCGGCGCGGTCATATGTTTTCTCGCGGAAGGCTTTCATGAAGTACACGGCGATGAGCGCGCAGGCTGCGGTCAGCGCGGCACAGGCTATGAACAGTCCTGTCTCCATCAATCACTTTCCTTTCATTTTTATATCTCCCAAAAGCTGAGGCCATTATATCAAAATCTTAACATCCTGTAAACGAAAATCGTGGAATCTATACAAATATTAAGAATTTGCAAAACAAGCGGAACATAATTCCGCACAAATGCGTCATACCGGCAGAGGACAACGAAAAATTAAAAAATGGAGGTACACAAAATGAAAAAGCTGATATCCTTTCTCCTCGCGGCACTGATGATCTTCTCGCTCTGCGCCTGCGGGAGCAGCAGCAACAGCACTTCCGACAGCAAGCAGGAAGCGTCCACCCCGATGGAGTCGGCGGCAAACGACGACATTGCGTACGACGAAGAGGCCGATTACGGCGGCCTTGCCGCGGAAGAGGGCGGCCTATCCGCCGACGGCACCGGCGAGAGCAGCGGCGATATCAACCCCGACAAGATAATCTATTCCGCCGATGCGACGCTTGAGACCACAGATTTTGACACAGCCGTCGAAAAGCTCGGCGCGCTCATCGAGCAGTACGGCGGCTTCATCGAGTCGAGCAGCGTGCGCGGCGTGAATATCTATAATCGCGGGAGCTACGGCCGCCGCAGCGCGGACTATACCGTCCGCATCCCCAGCAAAAATTTCAGCACGCTGATGAATGAGCTGCCCGGCATCGGCAACGTCCCCTATACCCACACCTATACCGAGAATATAACCGCGCAGTATTACGACGCGCAGGCGCGACTGACCGCGTATGAGACGCAGGAGCAGAGTCTGCTCGCCATGCTCGAAAAGGCCGAGACCGTTGAGGACATAATAAACATCGAGGATAAGCTGACCGACGTGCGCTATAATATCGACTCCGTGAAATCACGGCTCACGAACTGGGATCGCCAGGTGAGCTACAGCACCGTCAACCTCAGCGTCGAGGAGGTAGTCGAGTATTCGCCGGAGGCGAAGATAAGCTACGGCGAGCGGCTGTGGCTGTCGCTCAAAAACGGGCTGCAATCCGTCGGCGACTTCTTCTCCGATTTCCTTGTCTGGTTCGTCGGTGCGCTGCCCGCGCTTGTGATTCTGGCGGTGCTGATTGTCGTGCTGCTGCCGCTTCTGCGTAAATGGAATCGCCGCAGCCGCGAAAAACGCGCCGCGCGCAAGGCCGCGAAGGCCGAAAAGTCCGGAGAAAACTGAGGACCGGAAAAGCTGTGTATTTTGCCATCTTGACCTTTTGGGTAAAAAGCAATAGAATGGAAACAGCAAAAATCAAAGGAGTGTTAGTATAAAAATGCTTAATAAGTATCTTGACGTAGCACCTGAGGTTCAGGAAGCGCTGGATGCCGGCAAGCCCGTCGTCGCGCTGGAGAGCACCATCATTTCCCACGGTATGCCTTACCCGAAGAATGTTGAGACCGCTATGCTCGTCGAAAAGACCATACGTGAAAACGGCGCAGTCCCCGCGACCATCGCCGTTATCGGCGGCCGCCTCAAGGCGGGACTCTCCTATGAGGAAATAGAGCACCTCGGCAAGGCCGGACACGATGTCGCCAAGGCCAGCCGCCGCGACCTGCCCGCGCTCGTCGCACGCGGAGTTGACGGCGCTACCACCGTCACTACCACCATGATAATCGCCCACATGGCCGGCATCAAGATCTTCGCCACCGGCGGCATCGGCGGCGTACACCGCGGCGCCGAGACCACGATGGACATTTCCGCCGACCTTGAGGAGCTGGCTCAGACTCCTGTTATGGTCGTCTGCGCGGGCGCAAAGTCGATCCTTGACCTCGGCCTGACGCTTGAGTATCTGGAGACCAAGGGCGTTCCCGTCATCGGCTACGGCACCGACGAGCTGCCCGCGTTCTACACCCGCAAGAGCGGCTTCAGCGTCGATTACCGCGTTGACAGCCCCGAGGAGCTGGCCGAGATGTTCCGCGCTCAGCGCGGCCTTGAGTTCAAGGGCGGCATGCTCGTCACGAACCCCATCCCCGAGGAGTACTCGATGGATAAGGAAGTCATCGACAAGGCCATCGAGCAGGCTCTGGCCGAGTGCAAGGCGCAGGGCGTCCACGGCAAGGAGACCACGCCGTTCCTGCTCGCCCGCGTCGTTGAGCTGACCGGCGGCGACAGCCTTGAGAGCAACATCCAGCTCGTGCTGAACAATGCCCGCCTCGCGGCCCGCACCGCCTGCGCGCTCGCAAAGTAAGCTTCAAGCCAAATAAAAATGACCGTAGGATTGATCCTACGGTCATTTTTTACTTTTCCCAAGTGGAAAGCTGCACACTATTTTTTCAGCTTTCCGGGGCTCATGCCGAAGCTCTCGCGGAAGGCGCGGTGAAACGCGGAATAGTCCGTGAATCCGCTGTCGGCTGCCGCCTTGGCTGCGGGCGTGCCCTCGCGGATGAGCCGCGCCGCGTTCACCAGCCGCTTCTGCCGCACGTACGCATGCACGGTCACGCCGGTCTGCGCCTTAAAAAGCCGCATAAAGTGATACTTGCTCAGAAAAACGCGCTCGGCCAGCACATCAACGCTCAGCTCTCCGCATAAATTTTCATTGATGTACGACATGACCTGCGCAATCTTCGTGTCGTAGTGCGCTTCGGACTGCGCGGCGGCATCGCCATTGTCGGCCATGCGGCGGATGCGGATGAGCAGCTGCATTATCAGCGTATCGCGCAGCGCCTGCGCGCCCGCACCGTTGTCCGCCTCGCACTGCTCATAGTCGCGCAGGCAGCGTTTCAGTTCCTCGCGCTCAGCCTCAGTCGGCGTCAGCAGATGCCGCCCCAGCCGGTCGGCGGCGTCGAAGCTGTCCATGATGCCCATGTCGGGGAAGATGCGCTCGAAATACTTCCGGTCGAGATAAATTATCACGCGGTCGTACGGCTCACTCTTGTCGATCAGCGCCTTGTGTATCGTGTGGTGCTTCACCAGCAGCAGCGACCACGGCTCCAGCGCGTATACTTCGCTCTCGACGAAATAGTCCACACGTCCGGACAGCAGCAGCACGATCTTGTCGAACTCATGGAAGTGAAAGTCGCGCTCCTGCCCCGCAGTGTCGCGCAGGTGGAAATAATGATAGTTCTCGCGCAGATATCCCTCGCGCGCAAAAGCGGTGTTTTTTGACATGCTTCGCCTCCGGCAGTCAGTCTAGGTTGAGTATACAGCATTTTTTGCAATGTTTCAAGCAATCTGAACAATTTACATTGCAGAATTTCGCAATATAATAATAGCGTAATCTCGTTTAAAAAGGAGAACCTATCATGTCCAGATCCAGACGCTTCATAAAAGACTATTGGTTCATACTCTCGATGCTCACCGGCATCATCGCGGGCTGCATTGTCGGCGCGGTCTGGCCGGGCGCCACCTGCCTCGAGCCGCTCGGAACCGTGTTTATAAACATGATGTTCTGCGTCGTGGTGCCGATGGTGTTCTGCTCCATCGCCTCCGCCATTGCGAACATGGGCAATGTCAAGCGCGCCGGTAAGGTGCTCGGCGTGACGGTTGCGACCTTCATGGTCACGGCGGCGATAGCGTCGGTGCTGATGTACATAATCTGCCGCTGCATCCCGCTGGTCAAGGGCGACTACCCCGTCGTTCAGGGCGAGGTCGGTGTGACCCTCGGCGTGGCCGACATGATAATCAACTTCTTCACCAAGCCCGACTTCGCGGAGCTGTGGAGCCGCAAGGCGATACTTCCGCTGATAATCGCGGCGATAATCTTCGGCTTCGGTGTGCAGATGGCCGGCGGCAAGGAGACCCTTACCGCGAAGATCCTTGCAGACCTCACCAATTGCCTGATGAAGGTCATCAAGCTCATCACCTACTACGCTCCCATCGGCTTCTTCGGCTTCTTTGCCTACCTCGTCGCCTACTACGGCCCCGAACTCATCGGCGACTACGGACGTACTCTGATAATCTATTACGTGATGTGCTTTGCGTATATGCTCATATCCTCGCCGATATACGCCCGCTTCGGCGGCGGCAAGGGCGCCGCAAAGGTCATGTTCCAGCACCTGCTCAAGCCCGCGGCCGTCTCCTTCGGCACCTGCTCCTCCGTTGCGACCATCCCGACCAACATGGAGGTCGCCGAGGACACCGGCATCTCCAAGGACGTCAGCGAAATAGTCCTGCCCCTCGGCGCGACGATGCACATGGACGGCTCTGCAATGAGCGCGATAATCAAGGTTGCCTTCCTCTTCGGTATGTTCGGCATGGACTTCGGCACCAAGGAAGCGATACTTGCGATAATCGTAGCGGTGTTCTCGTCCGTCGCGATGTCCGGCGTCCCGGGCGGCGGCGGTACCGGCGAGCTGGTGCTCTGCACAATATTCTTCCCCGATAATCTGGCCGTGGCCTACACCGTCGCTCTCGCGCTGGGCAATCTGGTCGATCCCCCCGCAACGATGGTCAACGCTGCCGGCGACTACGTCGTCTCCTTCATCGTCTCCCGCTATGTTGACGGCAAGGATTGGCTTCAGAAGAAGCTGCACCCCGCAAAGGCGGAGAAGGCCGAAGAATAATGGACATTCAGGTCGGCGATATTCTCACCATGAAAAAGGAGCACCCCTGCGGCAGCAAGCAGTGGGAGGTGTTGCGCACGGGGGCGGATTTCCGCCTGCGCTGCTGCGGCTGCGGGCATGAGGTCATGGGGCCGCGCTCAAAATTCGAGAAAAACATCCGTCAGGTGCAGCGATGAACTATGTGTATATCCTGCGCTGTGGGGACGGCAGCCTCTACACCGGCTGGACGAACGATCTGGACGCCCGCCTTGAGGCGCACCGGAGCGGCCGCGGCGCGAAATATACCCGATCGCATCTGCCGGTGGAGCTGGCGTACTGCGAAGAACACGAGACGAAGGAAGCGGCGATGAGCCGCGAGTGGCAGATAAAGCGGCTCACCCGGCAGCAGAAGCTCGCCTTGATAGAAAAGAAATGAAAAACGCACCCCATCCGAGGGATTTATGTCCCGCAGATGGGGTGCGACGCTTCTTTCGGGCTGTACGCCATTGACGAAAGGCCGGGGAAAAGGCTATAATATTATCACATTTTGATTCACAGAGGTCAGCGCTCATGTATAAACCATTGGCAGACGAGATTCGCCCGGACAGTCTTGACGACGTTGTCGGGCAGAAGCATATACTTGGCTCCGGCGGTATGCTGCGGCGTATCGTCGAGAGCGGGCAGATACCAAACATGATATTCTACGGCCCCTCCGGCACGGGGAAAACCACCGTCGCGCGCATCATCGCCCAGCGCACTAACCGGAGCCTGCGCAAGCTCAACGCGACGACCGCCGGCATCGCCGACATCAAGCAGATAATCGCGGAGCTGGACACCATGCTTACCCCCGGCGGCGTGCTGCTGTATCTCGATGAGATCCAGTATTTCAACAAAAAACAGCAGCAGTCGCTGCTGGAATTCATCGAGGACGGGCGCATTACGCTCATCGCCTCAACGACCGAGAACCCGTATTTCTGCGTGTTCAACGCGATTCTGAGCCGTTCGACGGTGTTTGAGTTCAAGCCCGTCAACGCGCGCGACGTTGAGGGCGCAGTCCTGCGCGCCGTGGACATTATGAACGCGCGCCGCGGCACGCCGCTTACGCTTGCCGACGGCGTCGTGCGGCATATCTCCGCCTCCTGCGGCGGCGACGTGCGCAAGGCGATGAACTCGGTGGAGCTGCTGTTTTCGGCGGCAGGGGAGGGCGGCGTCATCACGCTGGAGGACGCGAAGGCCATCACCCAGCGCAGCGCCATGCGCTATGACCGCGACGGGGACGACCACTACGACATCCTCTCCGCGCTGATGAAGTCGCTGCGCGGCTCCGATCCGGACGCGGCGATGCACTATCTGGCGAGACTCCTTGAGGTCGGCGATCTGATAGGCGCTTGCAGGCGCATCCTGTGCTCCGCAAGTGAGGACATCGGCCTTGCATATCCGCAGGCGGTGCCGATAGTCAAGGCCTGCGTCGATTCCGCGCTCCAACTCGGCCTGCCTGAGGCCAAGCTCCCGCTTGCCGAAGCCTGCCTTCTGCTTGCAACCGCGCCGAAGTCGAACACTGCCTGCGCCGCCATCGACCGCGCCATGGCCGACGTCCGCGCCGGGCGCACCGGCAGCATCCCGCGCGAGCTTCAGAATGTCCACGCCGACGGCGCGGGCTTCGAGCGCGAGCAGGGCTACAAGTATCCGCACAATTTCCCCGGCCATTGGGTCAGACAGCAGTATCTGCCGGACGAGCTGAAAAATGCGCGCTACTACGAGTACGGCGACAACAAGACCGAGCAGGCCGCGCGGCGCTACTGGGAAGAGATTAAAAAGAATTAAGAACTCCGATTTCGCCCAGTTTCACCCAATATACAGTGTATGCTTGCAGCATGAAGCCGCAATATAAGGAGGTTTTGTGATGCAGGCATTGAAAAGCCAGACCGCGCTCAGGCGCGGCGGCATAGTATATCTGCGGACGGACGAGCTCACACCGAACCCCGTCCAGCCGCGCAAACGCTTTGACGACGAATCGCTGGAGGAGCTGTCGGGCAGCATAAAGAGCTACGGCATATTAAACCCGCTAACCGTACGTCTGCGCTGCGGCAAATATGAGCTCGTGGCGGGGGAGCGCCGCCTGCGCGCGGCGAAGCTTGCGGGGCTGGAGGAAGTCCCGTGCATCCTCATCGACGTGAACATGGAGGACGCGAGCCTCATCGCGCTGGTCGAGAATCTGCAGCGGCGCGACCTGGACTTCATCGAGGAGGCGCTGGGCATAAGCCAGCTCATCCGCATGTTCGGCATGAGTCAGGAGGAGGCCGCGCGGCGCATCGGCAAATCGCAGTCGGCTGTCGCAAACAAGCTGCGGCTGCTGAAGCTGCCGAGCGACGTGCTCGAATCGCTGCGCCAGAATGGCCTGACCGAGCGGCACGGCCGCGCGCTGCTGCGCCTGCCGAATCCCGTCGCGCAGCGGGCGGCGCTGGAATATATCGTTGACAACGGCCTGACCGTCGCCGCGACGGACGCGTACATAGACGCGCTGCTCTCGGCGCCGGAGGAGGCGGAGCAGAAAGACGAGGAGAAGCCGGAGAAGCGGCGGACCTTCGTGCTGAAGGACGTGCGCGTGTTCCTCAACACGCTCTCCCGCAGTATCGACCTGATGAAGCAGGGCGGCATCGACGCCGGTATCCAGCGCGAGGAGACGGACGACTCGCTGATCCTGACGATATCCATCCCCAAGGCGCGCCAGCCCTCGCAGAACGGGTAAAATTTTCGATTAATAGGACAAATCACCGCCTTCGTATATTTTACAAAGGCGGTGATTTTATGATAAGCTATTTTTCCGAGCTACGGTATAAGGAGGTCATCGACGTCAACAGCGGCTTCCGGCTGGGCTACGCCTGTGACATGGAGTTTGACGACGCCGAGGGGCGCATCGTGTCACTGGTCACGCCGGGGCGAGCGAAGTTTTTCGGCCTGCTTGGCCGCGAGGATGACTACGTGCTGCCGTGGCAGAGCATAGTCCGCATCGGCAGCGACATAATACTTGTAGACTGCAAGGGCGAAGTCTCCCGCCGCAAGCGCCGCCGGCGCAGCCTGATCTGATATTTTTGTTGGCAAACCGGCGCTTTTGCGATATACTCAATTATATATAGAAATACGGAGGAAAAGCGCATGAGGATGATCCAAACCTTTCACTCCGACTATTCGGTTGAGCAGGTCAAAATGCTTCTCTCGTCGCTGTGTGAGAAATTTTCTTTTATCATTCCTACAGAAGGCAGAATCGGATATAACCTGCACGGCCCGTTTCTTACGCTTATATATGTTCCGAAAGAGATGCGGATGGTCAGAAAATATAAAGCCCTTCTGCTCCAGGGACGGGATGGCAAGGCTGTGATCTACGGTACATATTGGATCCCGATATGGGAAGTGCCGTTTTATGCCGCCGCGATGGCGCTGCTTGCATTTTTCCTCTTAGGCGCTTTCGCCGTGCTCCCGATGGTGATTGCGACATTGGTTAGTGTCCTGTTTGGGGAACTTGTCGGCGGTGCAATAATACGCAAAGAAACACAAGTCGCAGAATTTATTAAAGATAAGCTCAATTGTACGCAGGAATGAGCAAAAAATTAAAATCAAGCATATTCAAAGGAAAAATTCAAATGGAAAACACTGAGATAAAAAGAGAACGCGCGGTGCTGGCGGGACTGTCGGCGGCGAGCATGGACGAGAGTGAGCGCTCCACCGAGATATCCATGGAGGAGCTGGCGGCGCTTGTCGATACCGCCGGCGGCGACACGGTGGCCATAATAATGCAGAGCCGCCCGACGCCCGATCCGCGCAGCTTCATCGGCGACGGCAAGGTGCGCGAGATGAAGGAGCTTATCGCAATGAACGACTGCGACCTAGCGGTGTTCGACAATGAGCTGACCCCGTCCCAGATGCGCGTGCTGTCCGAGGAGCTGGGCGTCAAGGTTCTTGACCGCTCCGGCCTGATACTCGATATTTTTGCCCAGCGCGCGCAGACCCGCGAGGGTCAGCTTCAGGTTGAGCTGGCGCAGTATAAATATCTGCTGCCGCGCCTGACCGGTATGTGGACGCACCTTGTGCGCCAGACCGCATCCGGCGGCTCCTCGCCTATCGGCACCCGCGGCCCCGGCGAAACTCAGCTTGAGACCGACCGCCGCCACATCCGCCGCAAGATACAGAAGCTCGAGGAGGAGCTGGCCGCGGTGCGCAAGGTCAGAAGCACACAGCGCCGCCGCCGCGAGAAGAACGACATGCCCGTCGTCGCGCTCGTCGGCTACACGAATGCCGGTAAATCGACGCTTCTGAACTGCCTGACCGGCTCGGACATCCCAGCAAACGACAGGCTATTCGACACGCTGGACACCACGACTCGCCGTCTGCGGCTCGACGAGACGCAGGAGGTGCTGCTGTCCGACACCGTCGGCTTCATCCGCAAGCTGCCGACGCACCTCATCGAAGCCTTCAAGGCGACGCTTGAGGAGCTGAGCTATGCCGACGTGCTGCTGCACGTTATCGACATCTCGAATCCGGAGTGGGAAGCGCAGGCGCGCGTTGTGGACGGACTTATCAGTCAGCTCGGCGCGAGCGAGACTCCGTGCCTGCGCGTGTTCAACAAGTGCGACGCGTATATCGGCATCCTGCCGCACGGGGACGACATCGTTTGCATCTCCGCCAGAAGCGGCGAGGGCGCGGACGCGCTGGTCAGCAAGTTGCTTGAGCTGCTTGACCGCGGCAAAAAGCAGGTCAGGCTTGAGATACCGTATTCCGACGCGGGGATCGTCGATCTGCTCAAGCGCGAGACGGCAGTGCTGAGCATGGAGTATACCGACACCGGCATCACCGCCGAGGCCATCGTCACGCCGGACGTGCTGGGGCGCGTGAAAAAATATATCCCCGGCTACGTCGAGCCGAAGGAGGATTGGGAATGAGCGTTTTCGAGACCGAACGTCTCGTGATGCGTCCGTGGCGCGAGGACGACGCGGAAAATTTATATAAGTACGCGAGCGACCCGGATGTCGGCCCGGCGGCGGGCTGGCCCGTACACACAAGCGTAGAGGACAGCCTGCGTGTGCTGCGGGAAGTTCTTATTGAGGAGAACACATGGGCGGTGACGATAAAAGCGAGTGACGAGCCGGTCGGCAGCATAGGCGTGTTCCGAACGGACGCTCCGAACGGGAACGGCGCGCCTGAGATAGGGTACTGGATAGGCAAGCCCTTCTGGGGCTACGGCTATATACCCGAGGCTGTTCGAGCGCTCATTGACCGCTGCTTTAATGACGGCGCGGAGAGCGTGTGGTGCTCTCATTTTGCCGGGAACGACAAGTCCCGCCGCGTGATTGAAAAATGCGGCTTCAAATTCGCAGTTAGCATGACTGTGCGGGCGGCGCTTCTTGACGGTATGCCCGAGTACGAGACCCTTTATTATAAGATCACCCGCAAGGAGTGGGAGCATGACTGAATACTGCGTCCCGACCGCGGCGGGCGAGGCGAGCTTCACCGAGAAGCGCTCCGAGTTTCTGGGGCATGTGCGCCCCGTGGAGAGCGAGGAGGAGGCGCGCGCCTTCGTCGCGGAGATGAAAAAGAAATATTATGACGCGCGGCACAACTGCTGGTGCTACATAATCAAGGACGGCCCTGAGCGCTATTCCGATGATGGCGAGCCGCAGGGCACGGCGGGCATTCCGATGCTGGAGGTGTTCCGGCGCGAGGGCGTGTGCAACGTCGTCTGCGTCGTGACGCGGTATTTCGGCGGAATTCTGCTCGGCGCGGGTGGGCTTCTGCGCGCGTACACCAAGAGCGCGAAGGACGCGCTTGACGCTGCGGGCATATCCGTCGTGCGGCGCTGGGTCGAGACGGCGCTCGACTGCTCGTACGCCGCGGCCGAGAAGCTCAAGCAGGAGATAACGGCCTTCGGCGGCATCGTCGCGGGGCTGGATTACGGCGCGGCGGTAACGATACATGCGTACATTCCGGAAGAATCGGCGGAGGATTTCAAAGCGCGGATATTCGACGTCAGCGCGGGCGGCGTGACGGTGCGCGTCACGGGCGAGGATTTCCGCGCCGTCCCGCGGGTAAAGTGAACTGCCGGGCACACCTTGGCGCCCCTTTTAGGTAGCGAAGCGGCGGCGCGGTAGTAAATGACATGCTGGTAGCATGTCAGAGCCGCGCTGTGACCGAGCCGCAGCGAGACGCTGTCAGCGAAGCTGACTGAGGGGTCGCCAGTCTATTGATTATTGCCAATAGGGAAAAGAAACCATGCACTATATGTCACTACGTCTGCATACTATAACAAAAAACGCTCTGCGTTCCAAACTGTCCGTTTGAAACGCAGAGCATTTTTATCAGCCTACGGCGGGTGTCTGCTGGTAGAGATCGAGGAATTCTTCAAAGCAGAGGCCGTTTTCCATTATATACGTCGCCGCCTCGACGCCGACATAGCGGAAGTGCCACGGCTCGTACATGATTCCGGTGATGTCCGCCTTGCCGTCGGGGAAGCGGACGATGAAGCCGTACTCCTGGCAATGCTGGCTCATCCACTGATAGGTAGCGGTGCTTTCGCACTCTTCGATGGTCTTGGGGTCGCGGTAAACGTCGGTTATGTCGCAGGCCAGACCGGTCTGGTGCTCGCTGGTGCCGGGCTTGGCGACGATCTTTGCCGCGTCCTCAGGGCTGTAGCCCTGACCGATCTTGCGGTTGTACAGATAGTTCTGATCCGCATAGGTTCTGTATCCGGAAGAGAGGTACACGCTCAGCCCCTCTGCGCGTGCCGCGGCGACGAACTCGCGCATCGGCTCGATAATGCGGGAATCAAGACCAATACCCTCAATATAATCCACCGTCGGCGCATACTCGCCGATATCGTGCGTGGGATTTGCGAGCAGGAACTCCCAGCTCGTTATATCGATGTCCGGCAGGGAATTCTCGACCGGCTCCGGAGATGGTTCCGGCGTCTCGACCGGCGCTTCGGTGACTTCCGGCGTCTCCACCGGCTGGACTGTCTCCGCCGGGGCCACGGTAGGCGTGGCGGCGGCCAGCTCCTGAAACTTCTTGCCGTTAGTCCTTGCGCTGCCGGTGAGGTACAGATATATACCGAGCAGAATCAGAAGAACTATCCCAAGTATTATACGAATGGTTTTGTTTCCCTTCATGTAAGCCTCCATACTATATGTTCAACAGCGGCTTGCGCTGTCCAAAATGCCGTACGCGATAAATATACCATTTTGCGGCATGATGGTCAACTTAAATTTGTTGAAGTGTGCCGCCGCTTCTGGTATAATTACCCGAAAGGGGGCTGATCGTATGAAACTTACATGGTGCGGACATTCCTGCTTTCTGCTAGAGAGCCGCAGCGGCTCGGTCGTGTTTGACCCGTATGCGCCCGGCAGCGTTCCGGGGCTGGTTCTGCCGACGCTGAGGGCGGACGCCGTGATATGCAGCCATGAGCACGCGGATCACTTTTATCCCGAAGGCGTGGAGCTGAGCGGGCGGAAGCCCGATTTTGAGATACGGCAGTTCGACTGCTGGCACGACGACGCGAGAGGCGCGAAGCGCGGCAAAAACACGATGACGCTTGTGGAGACGGACGGCCTGCGCGTGCTGCACATGGGCGACCTTGGGCACATGCTCAGTCCGGAGCAGCTTGCGGCGCTCGGCCGAGTGGACGTGCTGCTGATACCGGTCGGCGGGTTTTACACCATCGACGCGCGGCAGGCGGCGGAGCTTGCGGCAAAAATCGCGCCCGCGGTGACGGTGCCGATGCACTACCGCGGAGACGGCTTCGGATATGACGTCATTGCGCCGGTCGGGGACTTCCTGCGGCTGATGGACAATGTCGTCATGCTCGACGATAACGTTATCGAGCTGGAGAAGCTTGACGCGCCGGTCGTCGCCGTCCCGAAGTGCCCGCGCGGTTGACAGCGCCGCGGATGTAGTATATAATATTCCTACATAAAAGATAGGGATTAAAGAATTTGGAGAGACAAACAATGGCATATCGAAGCCTCCCTTGGATCGAGCGATGTACCGGCTCCCGCATAAAATGTTACGGCGCATCAATCAATGTAAACGAGGGAGAAGTATGTTTAAAGATTTAAAAGAAACAATCGAAGCCTATAAGGCGCGCGATCCGGCGGCGCGCAGCTCGCTGGAGATATATTTTCTGTACCCCGGCCTGAAGGCCGTGCGCAGTCACCGCAAAGCGCACTGGTGTTATGAGCACAACCTGAAGTTCCTGGCCAGATTCATCTCGCAGTGCAGCCGTCACCGTACGGGCATAGAGATTCACCCCGGCGCGAAGATCGGCAAGCGGCTGGTCATCGACCACGGCATGGGCATCGTGATCGGCGAGACCGCCGAGATCGGCGACGACTGCCTGATATATCACGGCGTGACGCTCGGCGGCACGGGCAAGGACGTCGGCAAGCGCCACCCGACCATCGGGAACAACGTCCTGATCGGCGCGGGCGCGAAGGTGCTGGGGCCGTTCACCGTCGGGGATAACAGCCGCATCGCGTCGAACTCCGTGGTGCTCAGCGAGATACCGCCGGACAGCACGGCGGTCGGCGTACCGGCCAAGGTCGTGAGAATCGCCGGGAAGAAGGTCAACTACGTGGGCGACGTCGATCAGGTCAGCGTATCCGACCCCGTGAGCACGGAGCTTGCGGCGCTGCGCCGCGAACTCAACGAGCTTCGCAGAAAGGTCGAAGGAGATGCGGCCTGCGAAGCGCCTGACGAGACGGAAAATAAAGAATGATAAATAACCCCACCGGACTTGCGAAAGCTCCGGTGGGGTATTTGCATATGTGGAGGCGATTGCTGCCATGTTTTATTTGCTGAAAATGTTCGTCACGCAGTTACGGTTTCGCTGCGCTGGCCGCAGGTGACGGTGTACTCGGCTCCGCTCGCAAGCTCCGAAGAGGAGAAGAGGATCGAGGTGAAATCATACTTCGCAGTGACCGTGGCAAGTTCGCCGAACTGCACGTCGTTTCCGGCGCTGCCGCTGAACTTGTACGAGACATAGGGCTGGCCGTCCGCTTCGGCTTCCAGCGCTTTTTTCGCCCCGCTCAGCGCGAACACCGTGCCGCCCGTGATGCTGAGGGAATCCTTTGCGTCAATGGCGCGCTTGGCGGAGCTTATGAACAGGCTGCCGCCGGATATCGTCGCGGTTCCGGTCTCGCTGGGGAAGCCGTTTATATTCTTGCCGGCCTGAATACCGTCGGCCGCGGAGCTGATATTGATGCTGCCGCCGGAGATGTTCACGTCGGCCACGCATCTGACCGCGGCGTCAATGCTGTTCAGCTCCAGCTCGCCGCCGGAAATGCTGATGCTCGTCTCGGCCTTCAGCGCCTTGCTGCTCGCGTCCACGCCGTCGCCGAGCGTATCGACGCGGAGCGTGCCGCCCGTGATGTCCAGCGTGGTGGCCGCGTCGATGCCGTCGCCGGAGGCCGAAACGGTCACGTCGCCGCCGCTGACGGTGATAAAGCCCTTGCCGTCCTTATCGGTGGTTGCGGATTTGATGCCGTCGTTCCCAGCGGAAATAACGAGCGTACCCGCCTCGATCTGGACGGAGTCCGCGCCGCGCAGGCCGTTGTTGACTGCGTTCACGGTGACATAGCCGCCCTGAACCTTCAGGTCGTTTTTGCTGGCGATGCCGTTGTTTATATAGCCGTTGACGGTCAGCTTGCCGCTGCCCTCAATGTCAAGGTCGTCCTTGGAGAAGATGGCCGCACCGGAAGCGTCCGCCGCCGGGGCAGTACCCTCAACGCCGGAGGTGACGGTGTTCTCACTGCCGTCCGCAAGGACAAGCTTGAGTTTGTCGGCCTTTTCGACCATGATGGCCGGTGCGTCAAGGCAGGTGATGCTGGCGTTATTGAGCGTGAGAGTCACTTTCATCGCCTCGTCGCCGGTGTTGATGACTATCTGCCCGTTGTCGAGCGTACCGCTGACGGAATATTCCCCGGCGGCGGAAATGGTCACGACGCTGCCGTTTACCGCCACGCCGCCGCCCGTGAAGGTTGCGCCGTCGCCGGTGAGCTCTATTTTCGTGGCCGTGTCCTCAGGCGCGGCAGTACCGTTGCCGCAGCCGCAGAGCAGCGCGGCGCAGAATATCGTGACAAGCAGGAGTGCGAGATATAATTTGCTGTTTTTCATTGCGTGTTAATCCTCCGTGCGGACTCGCCGCAAAATGATCGCCGGTTTATATGGAGTCCTTATCGGTCTCGCGGCCGCAGATGATGTTGAGGTTGCCGTTGCGGCAGCGCAGGTCGTCCATGAAGGCCTTGGTGCCGCTGTCGGACTTGAGATTTATAAGGTAGCTCAGCTCGTAGAGCGTCCCCATGTTCGTGGTCTTGACGCGCACCAGCTCGTGATAGCTCGTGTACTTATCGAACAGATCGTCAAACAGGCCGTCGTAATCGAGCGTTTCGGGGATGGTTATCTTGAGCATGCGGCTGCCGGAGTTGCGCTCGCCGAATTTCACGAGCGTCAGCAGCAGCACGAACGCTGCCATTATCACGAAATACAGCATGGCAACATATATATAGCCCATGCCGCAGACAAGGCCAATCGACATCGAGAGGAACAGCCCGACGATCTCCCTTGCCGTTCCCTGCGCGCTGCGGAAGCGCACGAGGGCGAAGGTGCCCGCCACCGCGAGTCCCGCGCCGACGTTGCCGTTGACCATTATGATGACCATCGTGACCGCGGCGGGCAGCAGCGCCAGCGCCAGCGTGAACGAACTGCTGTGGCGGCTGCGGAAGGAAAAGACCAGCGCCGTGAGTACGCCGAGGACTATTGCCGTCGCCATGCAGGCGAGGAAAGAGAAAAGCGTTATTGCAGGGGAAATCAGGCTGTTAAACACAGGTTATCACTCCGTTTATGTATTTCTCAAGGATATTGTCTCTGTAGCAGACGCCGTATTTTGAAAATCCGGTCGGGAAAACGTCCAGCTCGCCGAGAATGTGCGCCAGCCACAGCGGCACGGCTCCGGGCGCTTTGATCTCCATCAGCACCATACCGTCCGCGGCCAGTGGCTCGCCGTGGCTGCCCGCGCGGAGATCCAGCTCCGTCTCGCGCCAGCGCATGTTGTGGTCAAAGGTTATGCGCAGATCGGGATCGTCCGACGCGACATAGGCCTGCCGGTCGCACGCGATGAACACCTTCGGCTTGGGCTTGTTCTGGCGAAGGAACCAGTCTATCTCGCGCGACATCTGGCTGGGCTTCGGCGCGGGGATGCTCCCGTTGAGATAGTCCGGCGCTTCGTCCGCGCGCATACGGATGCGGCGCTTGTACACGACACCCTTGTATTTCTTCTTCAGCTCCACGAACACGGAGTCGCCGCCGGCGGGAACATTGTAGCTTCGCAGGCGGAGCTTTTCCTTGTAGACGGGGCGCTCTATGGAATAGCGGATCAGGTGGTAGTCGTCGCTGTCGTAGTATATGCTGCATACCGTGCTCTCAAAGTACTCGTCCGGTACGATGTGCGGATCGAGGAGCTGCCGCAGCGACTCGTATTTCTCGCGGGACAGCAGATATTTTTTTTCGTATCTTTTGAATGTAAATTTCGCGCTGCCCATGTCAGACTCCCGTTCCATTACTAGCTGAGGGTATTATACCTTGGTTTTCTTAATAATTCAACGATAATAATTGTTCAAACCTTGAACTTGCGGCGCGGCGCACGAATTTATTGCATATGCCCCGCGCGCTTGATATAATAAAAGGTATAGAAACGGACGCTTTTGCGGAGGTGCGTATGAAAAATATTCTTATGATAGGCACTGGGGGAACGATTGCCTCCGAGATGACTGACGATGGGTTGACACCGGAGCTGACTCCGGAGCAGCTGCTGCGGTATGTTCCGGCGATATCCGGCCTGTGCCGCGTGGACTGCCTGTCCCTGTTCAGCATCGACAGCACGAACGTCACCCCAGCGCACTGGACGCGGATCGCGGCGGCACTGCGGGAGAATTATGCACGGTATGATGGCTTCGTCATCAGCCACGGCACGGACACCATGGCCTATACTGCCGCGGCGCTCTCGTATCTGGTGCAGGGCTCGGGAAAGCCGATAATCCTGACCGGCTCGCAGAAGCCCATCAATTACGACTCGACAGACTCGAAGCTCAATCTTATGGACGCCTTCGTCTGCGCCTGCTCAGAGAAACTCTCCGGCGTAAACATTGTCTTCAACGGCCGCGTAATCCTCGGCACCCGTGCCCGCAAGACCTGCTCAAAGAGCTATGCGGCCTTTTCCAGCATAAATTATCCGTACCTTGCCACACTACAGGATCACCGGCTCATCAGCTATATAAGCCCCAGCAGCCTGCCGGAGCCGAAATTCTATGACGCGCTCGACCCGAATATCGGCCTGATAAAGATGATACCCGGCACGGACTTCGAACTGCTGGACTTCATGCTCTCGCGCAAGGACGCGCTGATCATGGAGTGCTTCGGCGTCGGCGGCCTGCCGTCGTACAGCGACGATAAGCTGTTCGAGGTCATCAGGAAGTACACCGGCGTGGGGAAGTTTATCGTCGTCACCACGCAGGTGCAGAACGAGGGCTCCGACCTCTCGGTGTACAGCGTCGGCCACCGGCTCAAGGATAATCCGAACGTCCTCGAAGCCTACGACATGACCACCGAGGCCGCGCTTGCGAAAATGATGTGGATACTCTCGCTCAGCCGCGATGTGGCGGAGGTCAGCGGCATGTTCTATGAGCCGGTCGCACACGACATTTTGTACAGGGGTTAACTATGGAGACAGTTGTTATTATAGGCGGCGGGGCGTCGGGCATGATGGCGGCGCTGACCGCGGCGGAGGACGGGAGCAGACGCGTGGTGCTGCTGGAGCGGCAGCAGCGCGTCGGGCGAAAGCTGCTCGCAACTGGAAACGGCCGCTGCAACCTGACGAACACCGGAGCCGCGGCGGAGAATTATCATGGTGAGAACGCGGATTTTGTCCGCCCCGCGCTGGAAAAATTCCCGCCGCGGGCCGCGATGGATTATTTCGCCTCGCTGGGTCTGCTGATGACGGAGGAGTACGGCGGGCGGGTCTACCCGCTGTCAAACTCCGCAAACTCCGTTGTGGACGTGCTGCGCTTCGCGCTGGACCGCGCCGGAGTGGAGCTGCGCACCGGCGTTGTTGCGCGCGAAATTCTGCGCGCGGACGGCGGATATGAGATAAAATACGATGGCGGCTCGCTGCACGCGGACTGGCTGATAGTCGCCTGCGGCGGCGCTGCGGGCAGCAAGCTTGGCGGCGTACGGGACGGGTACGAGCTTCTGAAGCCGCTCGGCCACAAGGCCACCGCGCTGCGCCCGTCGCTGGTGCAGCTGCTGACCGCACCGGAGTATCCCCGCGCGCTGAAGGGCGTTCGGGCGGACTGCCGCATCAGTCTCCAGCGCGGAGAAGAGACGCTCTGCGAGGGGCGCGGCGAGCTGCAATTCACCGAGACCGGCGTGTCCGGCCCCGCGGCGTTTGATATTTCGCGCCGCGCCGCTTCCGAGGACGGGAAGCTGACGCTGAGCATCGATTTCCTGCGGGACTACCCGAGGGAGCGAGTGCTGGAGCTGCTGCGCGCGCGGCGCGCGGCGCTCCCCGACCTGCCCGCGGAGGAGCTTCTGACCGGAATGCTGCATAACCGTCTTGGACGGATGATGATAAAATACGCCGGTATCGGCGCGCAGGCTCCGCTGCGTCTGCTTGAGGATGAGGAGCTGGAGCGCGTCGCCGACGCCTGTCGGAATTTCCGGCTGGCACTGCTCGGCACGGAAGGCTTTGACTGCGCGCAGGTGACGGCCGGCGGCATCAAAACCGGCGGCTTTGATCCGGAGACGCTGGAGAGCTGGTTTATGCCGCGGCTGTTTGTGTGCGGCGAGCTGCTGGACGTTGACGGGGACTGCGGCGGATACAATCTGCAATGGGCTTGGGCGAGCGGGCGGCTCGCGGGGAGACTTGGCAAATGATACTTGTGAGAAATCTGCGGCTCGCGCCGGAGCAGCCGCTTGATGCGCTGCGCGGTCCGGCCGCAAAAAAGCTACGTATTCCGGAGCGGGAAATAAAAGAGCTGAAGCTCGTGAAGCGTTCGCTTGACGCGCGGAAGAAGAGCGACATTCACTATGTCTGTGCCGTGGCGGCGGCGCTTCATGGTGATGAGCAGAAAGCGATCGCCCACGCAAAGAGCGCAGACGTGAGCGAATATGCGGAGCCGGTGTATGATATCCCGCATGTCGCCGCGCCGGAGAAGCGGCCGGTCATCGTCGGCTTCGGCCCCGCGGGCATGTTTGCGGCGCTTGTGCTGGCAAAGGCCGGAGCGCGGCCGATCGTGCTTGAGCGCGGCATGGACGCGGTCAGCCGCAAGAAAGCGGTGGACGCGCTGCGCGCGGGCGGGGAGCTGCAGCCGGAGAGCAACGTGCAGTTCGGCGAGGGCGGCGCGGGAACCTTTTCTGACGGAAAGCTCAACACCGGCACGAAGGATCGGCGAATGGGCTGGATGCTGCGCGAGTTTGCCGCGCACGGCGCGCCGGAGAGCGTCATCTACGACGCGAAGCCTCATATCGGCACGGATATTCTGATAGACGTCGTGCAGAACATCCGCCGCGAGGTCATCACCCTCGGCGGAGAGGTGCGCTTCGGGCACCGGCTGGAGCGGCTGAACTTCGCGTGCGGGCGGCTCACCGGCGCGGTCGTCCATTGCGCGGAGAATGAGTATACCCTGCCCTGCGAGCGGCTGATACTTGCCATCGGCCATTCGGCGCGCGACACCTTTGAGAACCTGAACGCGCAGGGCGTGCCGATGCAGCCGAAGCCGTTTTCCATGGGTGTACGCATAGAGCACCTGCAAAAAAACATCGACCTTGCGCAGTACGGGCGCGAGCGCGGCGATCTGCCTGCGGCGGACTATTCGCTGAACGTCCACCTGCCCGACGGCACAAGCGCCTATACCTTCTGCATGTGCCCCGGCGGCGAGGTGTTCGCCGCGGCGTCCGAGACGGGCGGCGTTGTCACCAACGGCATGAGCTATTCGCGGCGCGACGGCGAGAACGCAAATTCCGCCCTGCTCGTCACGCTGCACACCGAGGATTTTCCGGACAAGAGCACGCTCGGCGGAATGTACTGGCAGCGCGAGATCGAGCGCGCGGCCTACGCCGTCAGCGGCAGCTACTGCGCACCGGCGCAGCTTGCGGGGGATTTTCTCGCGCACCGCGCGAGCAGAGGCGCAGGCGAGGTGAAGCCCAGCTACCGCCCGGGCGTGGCCTGGTGTGAGCTGCACGACGTGCTTCCGGAACGGATAACGTCGGTGCTGGAAAAGGCAATACCGGAGCTTGGGAAGAAGCTTCACGGGTTCGACGCGCCGGATGCGGTGCTGACCGCGCCGGAGACGCGCTCGTCCTCGCCGGTGCGCATACTCCGCGGGGAAACACTGTCCTCGGCGATAGAGGGACTATACCCCTGCGGCGAGGGCGCGGGCTACGCGGGCGGGATATCCTCCGCCGCGGTAGACGGAATGCGCTGCGCGGAAGCCGTGCTGAAAAATTATATACAATAATCCGGGAGCGAAAAATCCCGCCGCAGGAGTCCTTATGAGCTGCCTGCGGCGGGAACTTTATTTATGGTTTGTATTTTGCGGCGCCAAACCTGCGCGAGCGATCAGGCTTTAATCCGAGAAAGTAGTCAGAAGGCACATTGTAAAAATCGCATAATACAACTAAGTGGCGCAGCGGAAATTCATTTGCACCGCGCTCATATCTGGCGTACATAGTTTGCGATGTGCCGAGAATCTGCGCAATCTGCTGCTGAGTCAGGTCGTTATCCTCACGTAAGGCACGAAGCCGTTCAATCAAAATCTGCATAGAAATCCTTCTTGTTACGGTATGCAAGAAGTGTAGCACAGTACAGATTTTTACTATTGACTTTAGTAAATATTTGAACTAGAATTATTTTTGAAAAGGAAAAATCAGGTGAAAATACAGCATATATAAAAACGGAAAGGGATAAACGGATATGAGGTTGAGAAAGGCCTTATTGGCGTGCGTATTTCTGGCGGCGCTGCTGCTGAGCGGCTGCGGAAAGGCAGAGCCAAAAGTTGCGTCCATGAGAAACTGCGGCTTTCAGTATAATGAGGAAACCGGCGATTACAGTGTTTTCTTTGGCCTCTATGACGAAAAAAATAAGCCGGTATCGGCTGAGGTCGATGCCGGCATCAAAATAGTCAACGCTGACGGCGTGAAGGTCTATTCCGCGATAAAAACGCTCGCGGCCGATGATTTCGGCGATTATACGAGTGAGGCTGAGGGAAATAGATATCTTGCCAATATAAGAATTCCGGTGGATAAGATCGCTGCCGCAAAATCTGCTGACGGCGAACTTCAGCTTACCGTGTATATGGGCAGCGAAGTGTATGAAGCAGGCTGCGAGATTTACGGCATTCTTCCGCTTAAGGAAAGCCAAATCGCAACCATGAAGGGCTGGATATTCCAGAAAAATCTTGGTACGAATGATTACAGCCTGCTTTTTGGCCTGCTTGACGAGGACGGCGACCCTGCGGATGCGGAGCTTGACGTAGATATCCGCATCGTGAACGACAAGAACGAGGAGGTCTATGCCGCGGAAAGAGCGGTTTCGCTTGATGACTTCGGCTACTATACAAGCGAGCTGGCGGGTGAGAGGTATCTTGCAGAGATCAGGATCCCGGCAAAGGACATAGCGGAGGGCAAGGCTTCATCGGGAACCGTGTATTTTACCGTTTATAAGGACGGCATAATGTGGTTTAAGGAATCAGATTGTCCGGCGTTGTATTGCCTGCCTACGCAGGATATTCAGATAAAATTTGATGAATTTCCGCTGAATCTGAACGTTATGGACTACAGGGGCGGCGTTGCCTCCGTGATACAGATACAGGGCGCGGAGTATGAGTTCGATAAAAACGACTTGCTGCCGGCTCTGAGTATAACGATTTTCGGAGAGAAGCTGAGCGGCAGCGGCGGAATATACGACAGCTTCAATTATAAACTGCTCGACAGCGAAGGCTATGTCGTCCAGACGGGAGAGATTTTTCTGGATTACCTGAACGCCGGCGACAGGTTCAGGGATGATTCGGTTTTTATTTACGACATCACGCCGGGAGAGACGTACACGTTTCAGATATACGAGTATAATGGGTAAATAAAGCTTCAAAAGGGTAAGATAAACCTCCGCAGATGTTCATGCATCTGCGGAGGTTTTGCAATTAAACATATATGCTTGCGCGACGCCGGGACATTATACCAAGCGTATCTCGCGGCAGCTTCCGCCGCCGAAGGCTTTTTCCATATCCTCTTTGTAAGTGGGGAAGTAGTCGGTCGGCATCAGCGCCTGCACGCAGCCGGCGAAGCCGCCGCCGTGTACGCGCCATGCGCCCTTGCCCTCGAGCAGCTTGCGGCTGCGGTCAAGCCCTTGAGCAAGCTTCGTGTCTCCGGTCGCGCTGGTGATGATATTGTTCAGCAGCTCCTCCGAGGAGCGGCCGGACTCGTTCATCAGGCGCATATAGGTCGCGCCGTCGCCGCGCTTGAGCGCGTCGCGCATAAGCGGGACTCTCTCATTCTCATTGAAGAAATGCATCGCGCGGCGCACCGGACGGTTTGCGGGATCCCAGCCCTTGCGGCGAAACTCCTCCGGATCGACATCGCCGAGGACGCCCTTGTCGAAGAGGTTCGCGATGTACACCATGTCGGCGGGGATGCGCGCGTATGAAGTGTCAAGTCCGGCGTGGCTGCCGCCGGTATCGGTAAGGCAGAGGGTGAGCCCCATGGAATGGAAATCGGCCTGTACCGGCTCGATCTCGTTCGTGTGGAAATCGACATAGACTGTGTGCCCAAGAGAGCAGGTCAGCTGATCCATAAGGCCGCAGGGCTTGCCGAAATATTTGTTCTCGGACTGCTGCGCTGCGCGGGCGATGACAACAGGATCGACCTTGCCGTCGTTGAACAGCTCGCTCAGGATCTTGCCAATGAGCACGGTGTATGCCGCGGACGAACTCAGACCAGAACCCGCGGGCAGCGTCGTTCTGATCTCGGCGTTGAAGCCGCCGCAGTCCAGACCAAGTTCGCGGAAGGCCGCGATCATGCCGCGGACGAGGGATTTCGGCGTACCGAATTCACCGGTGCGCACGGCGGTGTGGTTCAGCCTGACCGTAAAATCGCTGTAACCTTCGGAGTGGATGTGGATGGCGTTTTCGCCGTTCTTCTCAAAATCGGCGTACAGGCCGAGGTCAACGGCGGAGGCCAGGATCCTGCCCTGCTGGTGATCCGTGTGGTTGCCGGCAAGCTCCGTCCGGCCGGGAACGAACAATTTCTTTTCCATATATCTGTTACCTTCCATCAAAAAGGACTAATCTTCTACTTATATCAAGATATACTAATTTACCAGTAAAGTCAACCATAAAAGCGCTTTTCAGCCATAAAAGTCCAGCAACATATACAAAAGATGGATGAGCTGACCAGCGCCTCGAGCGGAACGGAGTTGAAAAAGCCGAGGCTTCGGGGTATACTGAATCTATAATGAAAGACAGGGCGGATCGGCATGAGGAACGTTTTTTCACCATCGGCGCTCGGCTTGGCGCACGAATACATATCTACGGAGCAGAACGGCCTGCACAGCTACGGCGGTAGCCAGAGCGCGCATCCGGACGCGACGATGCGCGCCTGCGGCTGCGGCGTGATCGCGGGGCTGGATGTGATACTGTACCTCAGCCGCCATTCGGGCGGCACCTGCCCGTTTGCGGCGGGGGAGAACGGGCAGAGCGTCCCGCTGAGCGTGTATAACTCCTTCGCGTCGCGGCTGCGTCGGGGCTTTCTGCCGCTCATTCCCGGGCGGGGCATAAACGGGCTCATGCTCACGGGCGGGCTGGAGCTGTTTTTCCTGCGCTGGCGTATGCCGTATTCGATACATTGGGGCGCGCGGAGCGGGAGCCTGTTTGAAAATATTGAGCTTATGCTGATGCGCGACATTCCGGTGATCCTGGCCGTTGGGCCGAATTTCCCGCTGTTCTGGCAGAAGAACAACCTGCCGTTCTACCGCCGTGAGTCGGACGGAACGCTCGTCAAAAGCTGCACCGCCCGCGCACACTACGTGGTCGTCACGGGGATGGACGAGGAGTGGCTGCGCATATCGTCATGGGGCAGGGAGTACTATATAAACCGCGAGGAATACATGGCCTACGGCAGGAAGCACAGCCTCCCCATACTCAACAGCATCGCAGTCATAAGACCCAAAGTGCGCTGATACTGCTATAAAGATCACGGCGGAAAATTTTGCCGTGATTTTTTGATTTCAGACTTGACAAAACGGGCATCCAGTGCTTTAATACAACTTACCTACCAAGTAAGTGGTGCTTATGTAGGAGGCTTTTGATATGAGAATATATGACGCATATTTCCGATGTTGCAGGAAGCTGCATTTTAACTGACCGAAAACTGTAAAAATATAAAGTATAAAAAAGGAGATATCGTTATGTCCGCTATTTATACATCCGCTGACCAGCTTATAGGCAAAACTCCGCTTCTGGAGCTGACCCATATCGAGAAGAAGCTCGGCCTCAAGGCCAAGGTGCTTGCAAAGCTTGAGTACCTGAACCCCGCAGGCTCCGTCAAGGATCGCGTCGCGAAGGCCATGATAGACGACGCCGAGGAGAAAGGACTTCTGAAGGAAGGATCCGTCATCATCGAGCCGACCTCCGGCAACACCGGCATCGGCCTCGCCTCCGTCGCAGCTGCGCGCGGATACAGAATAATCATCGTCATGCCCGACACCATGTCGGTCGAACGCCGTCAGCTGATGAAGGCTTTCGGCGCGGAGCTGGTGCTCACCGAGGGCGCAAAGGGCATGAAGGGCGCAATAGCCAAGGCCGACGAGCTGGCGAAGGAGATCCCGAACAGCTTCGTGCCCGGCCAGTTCGTCAATCCTGCGAACCCCAAGGCGCACTATCTGACCACCGGCCCTGAGATCGTCGCCGATACCGACGGCGCGGTTGATTACTTCGTGGCCGGCGTCGGCACCGGCGGCACGATCACCGGCGTCGGCAAGTACCTCAAGGAGAAAGTGCCCGGCGTGAAGGTCGTCGCGGTGGAGCCTGCGACTTCCGCGGTGCTGTCCACCGGCGTCGCCGGAGCGCACAAGATACAGGGCATCGGCGCGGGCTTCGTGCCGGACGTGCTGGATACCAAGGTGTATGACGAGATAATCCCCGTCGCCAACGAGGACGCGTTCGCGGTCGGCAAGCTCATCGGCAAGACCGAGGGCGTGCTGGTCGGCATATCCTCCGGCGCGGCTGTCTGGGCAGCGATAGAGCTTGCAAAGCGTTCGGAGAACGAGGGCAAGAACATAGTCGTCCTCCTGCCCGATACCGGCGACCGCTACCTCTCCACCCCGCTGTTCGCGGACTGATATAAATGAGAATACTTGTTGCAATGAGCGGCGGCGTTGATTCCAGCGTCGCCGCCCTGCTCCTGAAAAGCGCCGGAAACGAGTGCATCGGCTGCACGATGAAGCTGTACTCAAACGAGGACGCGGGCATATCCAAGGGGCACACCTGCTGCTCGCTCGACGATGTCGAGGACGCGCGCAGCGTGGCGTACCGGCTCGGCATGCCGTACTACGTCTTTAATTTTTCGGACGATTTTCGGGAAAAAGTCATCGACCGCTTTGCCGCGCAATACTGCATGGGCATGACCCCGAACCCCTGCATCGACTGCAACCGCTGCATGAAGTTTGCAAAGCTCTTTGACCGCGCGGACATCCTCCGGTGCAGCCATATAGCGACCGGACACTATGCCCGCATCGAGCGCAGCGGCGAGAAATATCTGCTGAAAAAGGCGCTCGACCCGTCGAAGGATCAGAGCTATGTGCTGTACGCGATGACGCAGGCGCAGCTTGCGAGGACGCTGTTCCCGCTGGGCGAGCTGAACAAGAGAGAGACGCGCCAACTTGCGGAGCGCGGCGGATTCATCAACGCGCAGAAGCCAGACAGTCAGGACATCTGCTTCGCTCCGGACGGCGACTACGCGAAAATAATCGAGCTGCATACCGGAAAGAAGTCCGAGTCCGGCGACTTTGTGGACGCGGAGGGGCATGTCCTCGGCCGTCACGCCGGAGTGATACGCTATACGATAGGCCAGCATCGCGGGCTTGGTCTGTCGCTGCCTGAAAAGCGCTTTGTCACGGCGATAGATCCGGTGAAGAACACCGTAACTCTCGGCGCAGAGTCGGAGCTGTACAGGCGCGATGCGCGGGCGGCGGAGTTCAACTGGATATCCGGCGAGACGCCGGACGCGCCGGTGCGCTGCCGCGTGAAGATACGCTACCGCCAGACGGAGCAGTGGGCGTGGGTCACGCCGCGAGGCGATTCCGAGGCAGAGATATTGTTTGACGAGCCGCAGCGCGCGATAACGCCGGGTCAGGCGGCGGTGCTGTACGACGGGGACACCGTCCTCGGCGGCGGGGTCATTCAGGTTAGGAGCTGAAACTATGATATCAACACGCGGCAGATATTCGCTGCGCATTATGCTCGACCTTGCGGAGCGGCCTCAGGGCGGCTATACGCCGATGAAGGAGGTCGCCGCACGGCAGGAGATATCGCTGAAATATATAGAGAAGATAGTGCCGCTGCTGACAAAGGCCGGATTTATTGAGGGCGTCCACGGCAAGGGCGGCGGATACCGGCTGTGCCGCGCGCCGGAGGATATCACGGCCGGAGAAGTGCTGCGCGCGACGGAAGGCGAGCTTGCGCCGGTGTCGTGCCTTGAATGCGGCGCGAAGCCGTGCAGCCGTGCTGCATACTGCAAAACATTGCCGATGTGGAAGGAATATTACCGGCTCACGAACGAGTATTTTGACAACATAAGCCTCGCGGATCTGCTCGGAAACGAAGCGCCGGGGGACTATGTGATCTGACCGGGCGCGTATGCCTTGGATTTACAATAATTTTTCAAAATTTTTATTGACAAATCACTATGCGCATAGTAATATTTCGCCCGTGGACAACGGCGTCCATCGGAAGGGCTCGTCCTTCTCCGATGGACGTTTTTGATTTTGCCTGTATTCTGTACGAACGGAGGAACACGGCATGACCGACAGCTATGAAAGCCCCCTTTGCAGCCGCTACGCGGGTAAAAAAATGCAGCAGATATTCTCTGCCGACAATAAGTTTTCGACCTGGCGCAGACTGTGGCTCGCGCTCGCGGAGAGCGAGCAGGAGCTGGGGCTGAACATCACCGACGAACAGCTTGACGAGATGCGCGCGCACCTGACCGACATCGACTATGAGCTTGCGGCGAAGAAGGAGCACGAACTGCGCCACGACGTTATGGCGCATATCCATACCTTCGGCGCGGCCTGCCCGAAGGCGATGCCGATAATCCATCTCGGCGCGACGAGCTGCTATGTCGGCGACAACACGGATATCATTCTCCAGCGGCAGGCTTTCGCGGAGATACGCGCGGGGCTTCTGCGCGCGATCGCCGCTCTCGCGGATTTTGCGGAGAAATACAAGGCGCTGCCGACGCTGGCCTATACGCATTTTCAGGCCGCCCAGCCGACGACACTCGGCAAGCGCGCGGCGCTGTGGATGCAGGATCTGATGCTCGATCTTGAGCAGCTGGATTTCGCGGCAGGGAACCTCAAGCTCCTCGGATGCCGCGGCACGACCGGCACCGCGGCGAGCTTCCTCGCGCTGTTCGACGGCGACGGGGAGAAGGTCAAAAAGCTCGAAGCGCTCATCGCGGAGAAGATGGGCTTCTCCGACGTCTATGCCGTCAGCGGCCAGACGTACACGCGCAAGGTGGATTTCTTCACGCTGTCGGTGCTCTCGGGCATCGCGCAGAGCGCGATGAAGTTTACGAACGATGTCCGCCTGATGGCGCATATGAAGGAGCTGGACGAGCCGTTCGAGTCGAAGCAGGTCGGCTCCTCCGCCATGGCCTACAAGCGAAACCCCATGCGCTGCGAGCGCATCTCGGCGCTGGCTCGCTACGTGATAGCCGACGCGCAGAACCCTGCCATGACCGCGGGCGCGCAGTGGCTGGAGCGCACGCTGGACGATTCCGCCAACCGCCGCATAAGCATTCCGGAGGCGTTTCTCGCCGTGGACGGCATACTCACGCTGTACGCCAACATCGTCGGCGGCCTGACCGTCTACCCGAAGGTGATAGAGAAGCATCTGAATGCGGAGCTGCCGTTTATGGCGACGGAGAACATTCTCATGTACTGCGTCAGAAAGGGCGGCGACCGGCAGGAGCTGCATGAGGCGATACGGAAGCACTCCGTCGCGGCGGGACTCGCCGTGAAGCAGGAGGGAGCGGACAACGATCTGCTCGAGCGCATCGCTGCCGATCCCGTGTTCAAGCTCACGCGGGAAGAAATTCAGGGCATAATATCCGAGGGACACTTCACCGGCATGGCCGAGGAGCAGACCAAGGAATATTTGAAGGCCGTCCGCGCCGTGCTCGACGCGAACCGCGATGTCATCGCCGCGGAGCCTGCGGCGGAGATAAATATATAAAAATCAGGAGGACGCAAAAATGTTAACAGCCGTTGTAGGTATCAACTGGGGCGACGAGGGCAAGGGCCGCATGGTCGACCTGCTCAGCGCCGATTATGATATAGTCTGCCGCTATCAGGGCGGCAACAACGCGGGACACACCGTTATAAACGACCACGGTAAAATCGTCCTGAACCTGCTCCCCTCCGGCATTTCCCGCGAGGGCACAGTGAACGTCATGGGCAACGGTATGGTCATCGACCTTGAGCACCTCGTTCACGAGATACAGTCCCTGCGCGATAAAGGCATCCATATCGGCCCTGACAACCTGAAGATCAGCGACAAAGCGGTCATCTGCCTGCCCTGGCACAAGATGCAGGACATCATGGAAGAGGAACGCCTCAAGGATAAGAAGTTCGGCTCCACCCGCCGCGGCATCGGCCCCGTTTATGCGGATAAGTATATGAAGAAGGCCATCAGAATGGGCGACCTGTTCGCGCCCGATAAGCTGCCGGAAAAGGTCGCCGACCTCACCGAGTGGAAAAACCTCACCGTCCGCGGCTACGGCCATGAGCCGGTCAAGGCCGAGGATATCCTCGCGTGGCTGCACGAGTTCGGCGATCCCATCAAGCCCTACATCACCGACGTTTCCGACTATCTCTATGACGCAGCCACGGCAGGGGAGAACATCATGTTCGAGGCTCAGCTCGGCGCGCTGCGTGATATCGAGTTCGGCATCTACCCCTACACCTCCTCGTCCTGCACCCTGGCGGGCTACGCCACGATCGGCGCCGGTATCCCCGGACTGAAGCTCGATAAGACCATCGGCATTATGAAGGCATACTCTTCCTGCGTCGGCGAGGGTCCGTTCACGGTCGAGATGTTCGGCGACGAGGCCGAGGCTCTGCGCCGTGCAGGCGGCGAATACGGCGCGGCGACCGGCAGACCCAGAAGAGTCGGCGCGTTCGATATCCCCGCCTCCCGCTACGGCGTGCGTATGCACGGTGCCGACTGCATCGCCCTGACGAAGATGGACGTGCTGTCCTACATGGACAAGATCCCCGTCTGCGTCGCGTATGACATCAACGGCGAGATAACCGAGAAGTTCCCCGTAGGCGAGCGCCTGAATGCCGCGAAGCCCGTGTTTGAGTACATGGAAGGCTTCGGCGATATCTCCGGCTGCCGCAAGCCCGAGGATCTGCCCAAGGCCGCGATGGATTATATCCGCTATCTTGAAGCCGCCGTCGGCTGCAAGATAAAGTATGTCTCCGTCGGCGCTGGTAGAGACGAATACGTCGAACTGTAAATTACAATAAAACACCGTGAGAGCAAATTTCGCTCTCGCGGTGTTTTTGCGTTTTGATATGAAAAGCCCGCATCGCAGAAGCGATGCGGGCTCTGTTTGGCAATAAGATAAGTAAAAAATTACTTGATCTCGACGGTTGCGCCGACGGCCTCGAGCTGAGCCTTGAGAGCCTCTGCGTCTTCCTTGGAGATGCCTTCCTTGATCTTGGCAGGAACGCCTTCGACCATTGCCTTTGCCTCTGCGAGGCCGAGGCCAGTGATGCCGCGGACTTCCTTGATGACCTTGATCTTCTCTGCGCCGAAAGCGGTCATGACGACGTCGAACTCGGTCTTCTCTTCGACGGCTGCTGCGGCTGCGCCGGCTGCGGGAGCGGCGACTGCTGCTGCGGAGACACCGAAGGTGTCCTCAAGTGCGTGGACGAGCTCGCTGAGCTCAAGAACGGAGAGACCCTTGATCTCTTCGATCATAGCAGTGATTTTTTCACTCATTGTAATTTCCTCCATTAAAATCTTTGTGTGCTGCGGAATTATTCAGCAGCTTCGGCAGCGGGAGCTTCAACAGAGCCGCCCTTCTGCTCAAGAATCTGACCGAGGCAAACGGCCAGGCCGGTGATAGGCGCGATCATGGTGCCCAGAACCTTCGCATACAGAGCGTCCTTGGAGGGCAGCTCTGCCATCTCTGCGATCTCAGCATCACTGAGGACCTTGCCCTCCATGAAGGCGGCCTTGATGTTGAAACGCTCGCCCAGCTTCTTGCTGTAGTCGTTGAGGATGCGGAAGGGAGCGATGGGATCATTCTCCGCGGTTGCCAGAGAGGTGGTGCCGTTGAGGACGTGATCGAGTTCGTTCATCCCCAGCTTGTCCAGAGCCTTTCTGGTCAGGGTGTTCTTGACGACGGTGTAGTCAACAGCGTCCTTGCGCAGCTCGGTACGCAGTGCGGTGTCCTCAGAAACGGTGATTCCCTTGTAATCAACGAGGACGCCTGCGCTGGCGTTCTTGATACGCTCGGCGAGCGCTTCCACTATCGCCTGCTTTTCGCTAAGAACCTTTGCGTTTGGCATGTGTGTTTTTCACCTCCACACGAATGATGGTCACGCTCATAAAGAAAACCCTTGCATCCTAAGACGCAAAGGCACATAACAATCAAATAAAATTGTTGATGTCCTCGGCAGGATTTACGGCCAAGGCCACCTGCTGTCTCCGGAGCGCCCCAATATAATACTATACGGAATCGGCGCTGTCAAGCATTTTTTGCTGATTTTCCGCTGTTTTATGACGGGGTATCAAATGCGCTGCCGCGGGAAATACTAACTCCGCGTCCATAAACAGGACAGATAGGAGACAGTATGCAGGGAAAAGTCGAAATTTGCGGAGTAAACACCGCGCGGCTGCCGGTGCTGAAAGGCACCGAGACCCGCGCCCTGCTGGAAAAGGCTCACGCCGGAGACCGATCTGCGCGCGAGGAGCTTATTTCCGGCAACCTCCGGCTGGTATTGTCGGTGGTGCAGAAGTTCGCCGGACGCGGCGAGAGCATGGACGACCTGTTTCAGGTCGGGTGCATCGGGCTTATAAAGGCGATCGACTGCTTTGACCTGAACCAGAACGTCCAGTTTTCAACCTACGGCGTGCCGATGATCGCGGGCGAGCTGCGCCGCTTCCTGCGCGACCACAGCGCGATCCGTGTGTCGCGCTCGATGCGCGATACGGCGTATCGGGTCTTGCAGGTCAAGGAGAAGCTCATCGCCGAAAACGGGCGGGAGCCGGACGTCGAGACGATAGCCAAGGCGCTTGGCATCAAACGCGAGGAGGTCGTGTTCGCGATGGATGCGATATGCGATCCGGTGTCGCTCTACGAACCGGTGTTCAGTGACGTCGGGGAGAGCACCTGCGTCATGGATCAGATCGGCGACACGCGCAACACGGACGAGCACTGGCTGGAGCAGATCGCATTGCAGGAGGCGATGCGCCGCCTGAGCGAGCGCGAGAAACGCATCCTTGCGCTGCGGTTCTATGACGGCCGAACGCAGATGGAGGTCGCAAAAGAGGTCGGGATATCTCAGGCACAGGTATCGCGGCTGGAGAAGAACGCGATAAACCAGATCAAGAAGAATATCACAGCGTGATCATAATATGCAGAAAAATCACCGCGGAAATTTTCCGCGGTGATTTTTTATCGCAGGTCGAATATTGTCACGGTGCAGGAGTCAAACACGGCGGGGTAGTTTTCCGCGAGGTAGCCGTAGATGTTCCCGTCGAGCATCCGCTCCGCGGAGCCGAAATACACGTACCCGATCTTATATTCCCCGCGCAGGCGCTCGAACGCCTCGGCATCGGTCAGCATCTCCTGTGCGTCGCGCTGTGCGCCGGTGTAGTCCAACCCGTGATAGTACAGATACGACGGGCTGCCGCAGACGATATTGCGTCCGGTCAGCGCGGCGACTGTGTTGTTATGGTTGTCGTCAGTCAGGAACACGGCGTCCGGTTCTGTGTTCGCCATGATATACTCCGCTGCCGACACGTCGTCCGCGCTGAACAGCCGGTAAGCGTGATCCGGCAGACCGGACACGACCTCGCGCCCAAGCGTGAATACCGCGGCGCTGCAGCCGATGACTACGACCAGCGCGAGGAATGCCGCGCGGAGCGGCTTCGTCTTCAGCCTTTCGACGAGCAGCATTATGAAGTCTGCAACCAGGAAGCAGGCGAACAGATAAGCAACATAGAAGAGCTTGTTATTGTCATACGGATTGGGCTGGAACAGTACGATTTCGCCGAGGACGAATATCAGCGCCGCTCCGGAGAATACGGGGCGCTGCTCGCGCGGGCAGAACACCAGTGCGAATGGGGTCATTGCGAACACGAGGCCGACGTTTTTCAGCCAGAACCAGAGCCAGTTCTCCTGCCCCTGATTCACCCAGTCCAGCCCAATGCGCAGAAAATGCGAGTTGCCCTCGACGGAGCGCAGCGTCCACAGCATGAGCTGCGGCGCGGCGAGCAGCACCGCGGGCAGTCCGAAGCGCAGCCAGCGGCGGAACCACGCCATGCACAGCCCGTCGCGGCGGAGCGAATAGAGCAGCCAGCAGAACGCGACAAGCCCCAGCGCAAAATAGGAGTGCGTGTGTATCATCGGCAGCAGCCCGCCAAAGATGCCCGCCGGTAGCCACGCGCGCTCGTCGCCGCGGAACACAGCGCGGTACAGCAGGTACAGTATCGCAAACAGCGCTGCCCAGCCGAACAGCGTCGCGCGCTGCGGCAGCAGCATGTCCGCGATGACGTTCACCCAGCGGATGCCGCGGTCGGTGAGATTCGTCGGCGTGGTGTAAAAGCCGGTGAAAAGCTCGGTCAGGCTGTAGTCACCCATGAAATATATCATGCCGAGACCGCCGTTGAGGAAGAACAGGATAAACGCCAGCACCGCCGCGCCGCGTCTGTGGACTATCTCGCGGCCGAGGAACCAGCCCCCGCAGAAAACCTGAGCCAGCGCAAAGACCATCGGCACGATGTACGCCGCGCGCAGCGGCAGACCGAGCAGGTACAGGCTCGCCGACACGCTGTCGCACAGGAAGGGATAGCACAGGCGCGAGCCGGGCAGGATGCTGTATTCAAACGGGAAGTTTCCCTGTTCGGCCATCGATGTGATGAAGCCGAGGTGCATACACATGTCGCCATAGCTGCACTGGCCGCTGTAAAGCCCGCTGCCGTAGGAGCTGAGGGTGTGGGTGCACAGCAGGTACACGCACAGCGCGAGAAACGGCGGCAGCAGGAATATGAGCGGCCTGTCGCCGCGCGGCTCGTCCGCGTCCGGAGAGAACGGTGTTTTCCTGTGCAGCCGGAGGGAGAGCGCCGCTATTATAAACCCGCAGCCAAGCCCCGCGAGGTGTGCGCCGCGCGTGAAGCCCATGAGAAACGCAAATGGGATCGGCGCCCACATTGACAGCACAGTTCCCGCCGCGCTGCCGAGCCACAGCCGCACCGCGAGCCGTTTCTCCGCGAAATATTTATATGCCAGCAGTACGCCCAGCGCCTGCCAGAACAAAAACCACAATATACCGAGCATCTGATCCTCCGAGTCCTGAGAGTTGGATATTTGAATTATAAAACAAAGCTCCCGCAAGTTCAATACTTGCGGGAGCCGTATGGATATGCAAAAAGAAAAGACACACTCTCGTGTGTCTTTTCTGGAGCTGCTACCCAGATTCGAACTGGGGACCTCATCCTTACCAAGGATGCGCTCTACCTACTGAGCTATAGCAGCAAAGTATATGCCCCTTAAAAAGGGGCATATGTTGTGGCGACCGAGAAGGGACTTGAACCCTCGACCTCCGGCGTGACAGGCCGGCGTTCTAACCAGCTGAACTACTCGGCCACAGCTCCGTTAATATAACAAATATAGCGGAGTTTGTCAATAGGTTTTTTCAAAAAATTTGCGTCGTATATCACAGCGCCGCATAAATTTCCGCGCCGTGGCTCATAAGCCAGCGATAGAGCAGGATGTCTGCCGCCGCTATCGCCGCCGCAAAGCCCCACGCGCAGATGTTGAAGTCCACATCGCATGCAGCGTACAGGACTATCGGCGGGATCAGCGCCGCCCAGCTTATCAGCATTGTGAACAGCAGCCCCACGCCCGTTTTGACCGCCTGTGCCTCGTTGCTCCAGTCCAGACTCGGATGGCGCAGGTTCTCGACAAGGCCAAGTATGCCCGTGAACACGCCGAACAGCAGCGGGATGATTATCAGCGCCGCCGCGTCCGCCGCATCGGGGCGCGCGACGAATACCGCCGCAAGCGAGGCGATAAGCGCGGGGATCAGGCAGATGTAAAGGTGGAGCCGGAGCTTTGCGCAGAGCACCTGCTGCACCGTGACCGGCAGTGACTGCGCTATCCACAGGCTGCGCCCCTCAAGATTCACCGACGGGGCGCTGACAAAATTCATGCTGCCCAGCAGGCATATCGCGGCCAGCAGCAGCGGGCACAGCTGCGCGCTTATGCCGGGCATCGAGAACAGCTCCGTTATGTCCGCGCGCTTTATCACGAGCGCCACGGCGGCGATTATCATCATGATCGCGCCGAGTCCGGCGTTGACCATGTACGCGGAGCTGGAGAAGAATCTCGCAAATTCGCGGCCGAGCAGTGCGACGTCCGGAGCCTTGGCCGCCTCGCGCTTTTCGACGTACTTGTTTCTGACCCCGCCGCGCTTCATCGTGGCGGTGCGGATGAAGTTGCGCTCAAGCAGCAGATATGCCGCCGCGCTCACAGCGATGAACACCGCGCATACTACTGCGAGCAGGTCGCGGCGTCCGAGCGCGATAGCCGCGCCCACGGCGTACAGCGGAGACGAGCTGCTGACGGAATCGGCGATGGCCTGCGCCTGAGACTGCGCATCGCTCAGAAGCCCGGTGTTGAGCTTTATCATCAGCCAGCTGTATCCGAGGATCAGCGCGACGCACAGCAGCATACCGATAACGCCCTTGCCCGTGCCGATATGCGCCGTAATGATGCTGAACAGCCAGCCGAACAGCGCGGACACCGCCAGCGCGAAGAACGGCAGCAGCGCGAATACCAGCGCAAAGGCCAGAACCTCATAGCCGCCGACCGCTCCCAGCGAGCAGCGGACGGTGATGACGGGGATCACGACCGGCAGGCTGAACACAAGGTTTATGACGAGCAGCATCACGAGCCGGCTTATCAGAATATCGCCGGACTTCACGGGCAGACTCAGCAGCAGCTCGTTGTCGCGCGCCTCGAAAAGCTGCGATTTGGCGAAAAACACGCTGCCAATGAACATCAGCCCGAAGTCCATCATCACGGCCATCGCATACACGAGCCAGTCAAGCCCAATTGCGTGGAAGGGCGAGGCAAGCACGTCGAACACATGCCATATGCCGAAGCCCGCCGCACCGAAAGCGTAGACCATCAGAAACGCGAAGCCGATCATCGAGCCTTTGGTCTCCTTGCCCTTCTTCGCCGTCGCGCCGGTGAACCATTTGCCCAAGGCCGTCATGCGCACACGAAGCAGAGCTTTAAGCATTGCCGTCACCCTCCAGTTCAAGGAACACGTCCTCAAGCGAGGAGTCGCCCTTGACCTCTTCCATGCTGCCGCTGGCGATGAGCCGACCGGACTTGATTATGGCCACTTTGTCGCACAGCTTCTCCGCGACTTCAAGCACGTGCGTCGAGAAGAATATCGCTCCACCAGCATCGCAGTGCTCGCGCATCATCAGCTTCAGCTCGTGCGCGGCCTTCGGGTCGAGACCGACGAAGGGTTCGTCCATGATGATGAGCTTCGGCGTGTGGAGCCACGCGGAGATTATCGCAAGCTTCTGCTTCATGCCGTGGGAGTAGGCCGATATTGGCTGCGCGAGATCGTCTGTCAGACCGAAAATGTCCGCGTACTTCCTGATGCGCTCTATGCGGGCGTCCGCCGGAACGCAGAAGATATCGGCGATGAAGTTCAGATACTTTATGCCGCTCATGAATTCGTACAGATCAGGGTTATCCGGTATGTACGCCATGCGGCGCTTGCACTCGAGTGCGTCGGTCTTGACCGACAGACCATCCACGTATATCTCACCGGCGTCAAACTGCAGGATGCCCGCGCAGGACTTTATCGTCGTGGTCTTGCCTGCGCCGTTGTGGCCGATAAAGCCGTATATCTCGCCCGGCGCGATATGCAGCGTCAGGTCGTCCACGGCCTTTTTGTCGCCGTAGGTCTTTGTCAGACCGTTGATTTTAAGCATTTATTCTTCCCCCCCTGTGCTCACTTGATGTCCAGCTCGATCGGCTCGTCGAGCGTTTCAGATACATATTTTCCGTTTTTCTTCCGCTGCCGCACGCACTCGGTCAGCAGATATTCTATCTGGCCGTTGACCGAGCGGAAATCATCCTCCGCCCATGCCGCTATCGCGTCATAGAGTTTCGCGGACAGGCGCAGCGGAACCTGCTTCTTCTCTGCCATTCTATTAATACAGGCTGCCGGAGTTGACTATCGGCTGTGCGTCGCGGTTGCCGCAGAGCACGACCAGCAGGTTCGACACCATCGCCGCCTTGCGCTCCTCGTCAAGCTGCACCGAGCCGCTCTCCTCAAGGCGTTCCAGAGCCATCTCGACCATGCCGACCGCGCCGTCGACTATCATCTTGCGCGCGTCGATTATCGCGGAAGCCTGCTGCCGCTGGAGCATGACCGCGGCGATCTCAGGCGCGTAGGCGAGGTAGGTGATGCGCGCCTCGATTATCTCGATGCCCGCGTCGGAGACCTTCTTCTGTATCTCGTCGCGGATGCGGGAGGCGACCGTCTCGCTCGAACCGCGCAGGCTACCCTCGTCGGCGAGCCCGTCGCCGGTGGTGTCCACGCCGGGAGCCACGTCATAGGGGTAGATGCGGACGATATTTCTCACTGCGCTGTCGCACTGGAGAGACAGGTACTCCTTGTAGTTATCGACGTTGAAAACGGCTTTCGCGGTGTCAACAACACGCCACATGACGGCGATGCCAATCTCGATGGGGTTGCCGAGGCAGTCGTTTATCTTCTGGCGGGAGTTATTCAGGGTCATCACCTTGAGGGAAATCTTCTTGCTCGCGGACTGGGCAGCGGCGGCCGAGACATCGGGCGCGGAGAGATTCAGCGACAGCCCTTTCGCGGAGCCGCCGTCAACGTCGCCGCTCTGGTTGAGCTTGGTCTTGGCTGCGGGGTTCACGCCGACGCAGAAGGGGTTGACGAAGTAGAAGCCCTCGCCTCTCAGCGTACCGACGTAGTTGCCGAACAGAGTCAGAACCAGCGCCTCCTGCGGCTTGAGTACCTTCAGGCCGAAGATCGGCACCCAGCCGATGCAGACCCAGATGCAGCCGATGACGAACAGCACAGTGTAGTTGTGCTTTGCCACGCTGTTTACTGCGCCGACGCCGAATGGCGTCGATACGTAATCGACGGCGTTAGCCATACCGATGCCGCCGATGATCATCGCGGCGATGCCCGCGGCGTAAAGCGCGATGATTATTATCAGGGCGCGCATACCGTGCTTTTTATTTTCAAGTATCTTTTCGGTCATTTTCTTTGCCCTCCATCTTTTTGATATCAATATGATATCACCACGTTATTTTAATGTCAAGTATTTCCGTAAAAATTTCCCGCGAAAAAAATCCACCGCACGGAACGTGCAGTGGATATATTATAATGAATGGTTTCGTGCCGTTATACGACCTGAAAGATGTAGAACTTGAGGTAGTCCGTCTCCGGAACGTTCCAGAGTATGGGGTGGTCGGGCGCCTGCTGGCGGGCTTCGATCTGCCGCAGCTCCACTCCGGCGTCCGCCGCGGCGGACTTCAGCATCTTCACAAACAGCTCCGAGGGCATGAAGTGGCTGCATGATGCCGTGGCGAAGTAGCCGCCGCGCGGCAGAAGCTTCAGCGCGCGGAGATTTATCTCCTTGTAGCCGCGCTCCGCTCCCGCAACGGTCTTGCGGGACTTGGTGAAGGCCGGAGGATCGAGAATGATGAAGTCGAACGGAGCCTTGACCTGCTTGCCCAGTTCCGGCAGCAGGTCGAACACGTCCGCGACCAGAAAGTCCATCTTGCCGTCAAGCCCGTTGCGCTGTGCGTTGGCCTTGGCCATCTCTATTGCCGAGGCGGAGATGTCCACCGCCGTGACGTGCTCCGCGCCGCCGAGCGCGGCGTTGAGCGCGAACGACCCAGTGTGCGTAAAGCAGTCGAGTACGCGGCGCCCCTTTGCTAGCCGCGCCACAGCGAGGCGGTTGTATTTCTGGTCGAGGAAGAAGCCGGTTTTCTGCCCGTTTTCAACATCGACCTTGTAGAATATGCCGTTTTCGCAGATCTCCGTAACCGGAGATTCCGGGTGCGTCTCGCCGGGGAGCGGGTACCAGCCCTTGTATTGCTCCAGTCCCTCAAGCTCGCGTATTGCGACGTCGTTCCGCTCAAATATGCCGCGGATGTCCTGCTCGTCCTCGCGCAGAACCTCGGCGAGCAGCGGGAACAGCGTGTCCTTTATGCGCTCCATGCCGACGGAAAGCGTCTGCACGACCAGAAGCTCCGAGAATCTATCCACCGTCAGGCCGGGGAAGCCGTCCGCTTCGCCGAATATCACGCGGCAGCAGCCGGTGTCGCTGCCCATGACGACCTTGCGGTAGTCCCACGCGTATTTTATGCGGCGCTTCCAGAATGCCGCGTCGAAGCGGTCGTTCGCGTTGCGGGAGATGAGGCGGACGCGAATTTTGCTTTTGCGGCTGAGAAAGCCGGTGCCGAGGTATTTGCCCTTCTCGCTCACCGCGTCCACAAGCACGCCGTTTTCGGCGTCCTCGCCGCCGGAGACGACCTCCGCCTCGTATATCCATGGATGCCCCTGCTCGACCCAACGCGTGCCCTTCGGGCTTATGACCAGACGCGGAAATTCCCGCTGTGATTTCATATCAGTTCCTGCCTTTTAAAATATTGTGCTGCTATTTTACCACGTAATGCCGCCCGACGCAACGTGTCAGGTATGTATAATGGGCGACGGAATTCAAAAAGCGACAGCGCCTTTGTCGGCTGCTGTCGCTTTTTTCAGCTCTCCATCTGCTTCCCCAGAAACGATGCGACCGTCTGGGCAAGCTTGTATTCAAGCTCCTCGCATGGGATGCTGTTGCGCGGCGTGATAAACATTACGCAGCCCATCAGATCGCCCTCGGAAATGACGGGAGCCGCTATGGAAACGCAGTATTTTTCGTCGTCCGCCACGACCGGCATCGAGCTGCCGCCGGACTCCTGCCGGTAGACGCTGCGGCTCTCCATGACTGCGGCGAGCTGCTGGCTGATGGGCTTGTCCATAAGCTCGCGCTTTGCGCCGCCGGCAATGGCGATGACGCTGTCTCTGTCGCTCACGGCGACAATGCCGTCGGTAGCCTTGCGCAGGCTGTCGCATATCTGCGCAGCGAAGTCGGATAATTCCCCGATCGGGGAATACTTCTTGAATATCAGCTCCCCGTCCTTATCTGTGAAAATCTCCAACGGGTCGCCCTCACGGATACGCATGGTGCGGCGAATTTCTTTGGGTATGACCACGCGGCCGAGGTCGTCTATACGGCGGACTATTCCGGTTGCCTTCATGTTATATCTCCCTTTTCTGTGTGTATTTGTAATGCTGGCTGACAGTACTAGTCTTTGCTTATTATGGAAGAATATGCGGGCGCGGGTTTTAATTATTTCGATCCCGCAGGAGCGATACTGAGGAATCTTGTCGCGCTGAATGTCTGAAAATATTGACATACAGACCGGTATTTGGTAATCTCAAATCAGATAAACCAGAAAATTCCGCGAAAGCGCAGAGAAGGGGGCGGCACGATGATGGAAGATTACGAACAAAACGAAAATAGACTAGCCTCAGCCCGCATACATCCAAGAAAAAGTGATGCATTACTGCTATCTAACCTTTTTCTGGTTTGTATAGTTATTCTTACTGTTGGTCATTGGGACCTTCTCAGGGGAAAAATATATTTTATTGCATTTGTAGTTTTTATCTATTGTATATTTCTTTATTCTAGGCTGCTTCAGCGGGTATCTGTTGACTCCCGCAAACTGCGATACTATGTTCTCGGATTAATACCCGTGGATATCTACTGGTATGACGTGGCCCAAATTGGCGCAGTCTTTATATTGGCAGAACATAGCATAACAGAAAAAGCTACAGAAACGCTGGGAGAAATGTTCGTCATAGTCCTGAAGCCATGCAAGAAGTACGAGGAGGGTTCCAAAATGCTTCGCTGGTGGAATATTCGGCCTAAATGGAGACATCCATTTCTGGTGAAGAATATTTACTGTGACACAGAAAAGTATAAGGGAATCATTGAAGAGTATTCGCGCAAAAAAGTCAGCTTCGAAAGGATATACGATTGAAAACGTGAGGTGTTGTTGAACACGAATCACGAATATATAATATAAGTTACTTGGGTCATTATCCCGCTGGAGGGCATATTTTCTATGTGTAAAAGAACGAAGATAGCCTACGACATATTAATTGAAAATTATAGAGCAATTATTCGCTATGCCGCAAAAACATCTGATAGTTTTTCGGTTGTTACAGAGCAAGTTAAACCTTTCGGCATAGACCCACCAAAATGCAAGCATGATGAACTTCTAAATTCAATATCTGACTATCTTATAAAACAGGATGTAGGGGTGAAAAGCTGGCCCGGAACGAAAACATCCGCAAATCATATGGTCTTGAACATTTATAGGATGGTAAAATCGACAAGAAATTGGCTAAATGAGAGTCCAAACCTGTTTGTATATCGAGAAGATTTGCCGGAGGATATTTGCTTTTACCGTGATGGAAAAGCGTGGATGTATGTCACAACCCATGAACGTGATATGGCTATAATAAATCCGACTAACGAAGATATGGCTTTCTTTGAAACTATTGAAGCGACAGCATTATCGGCGGACGGGAGAAGCACATGAAGAAATTTGTTATTATATGCATAGCTGTATGCCTGCTGTTTGCTGCCTATGAGAGCCGCATTGAACTGCCGCTGGCTGACAACACAACTCTGGCGGAAGAGCTGATAACTCATACCTATTCCGACGCCGACCTTGCCTCGATCGAAGAGGACTATGACAACATACTCGACCTCGCAAGGGACTACAAAATTGAGTGCATCCGAGACCCAAGGGAGTTTTTTGAAAATTATCTTCCCTATATTGTGCTTATGTCGGACACCGGTAAGCGGGCATTTGTGTACTTCGATGACCCCGAGTTTAGCTACGATAAAGGCAGTATAGCCTTCTGTTTATTAACGGACGAATTCAAAAGCTATGATGAGATGTATGCCATACTTGATGACATGGTCAATAACGGTACGACGTGGGAACGAGTATATGCAATGTATGATCAGTATAACACCGGAGAATCTTATGGCGGCAGGGGAATGGCTCAAAGCTTTGCGGTAAAAGAAGGCGTTTTTATAACTGCTGTTTATTTTGAAAAAGAACCAGCCTTTTCTAAAATTAATTATTATTCAGATGAAGAGATATTTTGCCCAGATGTTATCGAACGCGAATACAGTTTAGCGCACACTATTAAGCCCCTGCTGACGATCGACAAAAACTGGTGAACGGACGCCAACAATTATAAAATGGTAGATATTACAGAAATTATAGATATGCTCGATTGGCATATGCCATATGAAATTCAATCCAAGGGAATATTCTTAGCAAGAGATACGGAAACGATTATTCCGTTTATACAACCGTTAACACCAAAGCATAATAAAAATGTATGGGGAAATTGTGCTCGAATCATAGCAGAGAGAAGCGACGAGGAGCTTAAGCCCTATTTAGTCGAATTGTTAGAATGGTTACAGGATATGAATTGGCCTGGGGCGCTTTGCATTTTAAATAGGCTGCAAAAAAACTCGGATAACAATTCTATCCGCAATGCAGTAAATGTTTGCATTGAAAAAGCAAAGAAGCGCAGCGATGAGGCCTGGGAAAGCAACTTACGTTTGCTGCAGCAATGTGCAGAGGGTGACTATGCCGAGATATAATAAAGATAACGTCAAAGGGTTAAAAGAGCTGCTATACAACAGCTATGTTCACGATGCGGAATTGGAAAATGCGGAATTTGACTTTAAAGAAGACAGCATTAAGATCACATTATTCAATCCGATTTTCGGCGCAAAAATCAACTTTACCTTCCTCAACATAGAGACTGCCCTCACGATTAAAGGGGACTGGCAGGGGGAGCGCGCAACGATCGTTTCACTGACTGTGGAAGAAGATTTTTCATATTTGCAGAAATATCTCCCGAATCACGGCGAATACATGGACTCGCTGTACCTGTTGTTTCAGACGTTTTCCGGAAACGAACTGCATATTGTATCAAAAGAAGTAATTGTTGAGGTCGTTTAGACAAACTAAATCGAGCCTCCGGCGATTCTCATCATTTACTTGTTTCTCATCAGCGTCTTCATGCGCAGGCTGTGATCAAGGATGCTCTTGCGCAGGCGCAGGTTTTTCGGCGTGACCTCAAGCAGCTCGTCGTCCGCGAGAAACTCAAGGCACTGTTCGAGGCTCATCTGCTTGGGCGGGATGAGGCGCAGCGCTTCGTCGGAGCCGGAGGCGCGGGTGTTGGTCAGGTGCTTGGTGCGGCACACGTTGACCGGCACGTCGTCGGACTTCGGGCACACGCCGACGACCATGCCCGCGTATACCTTGGTGCCCGGCGTGATGAACATCTGGCCGCGCTCCTGCGCGTTCCAAATGCCGTAGGCCACGGCCTCGCCGGTCTCAAACGCGATGAGGGAGCCGGTATTGCGGCGGGCGATGTCGCCCTTATAAACGTCGTATTTCTCAAACACGGAGGCGAGGATGCCTTCGCCCTTGGTGTCGGTAAGGAACTCGTTGCGGTAGCCGAACAGGCCGCGCGACGGAACGAGAAATTCCATCTTAATGCGGTTGCCGACCGGTGTCATCTCAAGGAACTCGCCCTTGCGGGAGCCGAGCTTCTCCATGACCGAACCCATGGAGTCCTGCGGCACGTCGACGACGACGCGCTCGATAGGCTCGCACTTCTTGCCGTCGATCTCCTGATACAGCACGCGCGGGGGAGACACCTGAAATTCATAACCCTCGCGGCGCATGGTCTCGATAAGGATGGACAGGCTCATCTCGCCGCGGCCCGCGACGTTGAAGCTGTCGGTGCTGTCGGGAATATCGCTGACGCGGAGGGAGACGTCCTTCAGCGTCTCGCGCATGAGGCGCTCGCGGATCTGGCGGGAGGTGACGAACTTGCCCTCGCGACCCGCGAAGGGGCTGTTGTTGACGGAGAAGGTCATCTCCAGAGTCGGAGCGCTGATCTTTACGAAGGGCAGAGCCTCGGCCGCGCCGCGGGCGCAGATAGTGTCGCCGATCGTGACGTCGCCGATGCCGCTCATGGCGATGATGTTGCCGGCACCGGCCTCGGTCACGGGGACTCTGTTCAGCCCGTCAAACTGATAGAGCGAGACGGCCTTGGCTTTCATCGACGGCTCGTCGGGCGTATGATAGTTGCAGACCTCGATCTCCTGATTCTGCTTGATGACGCCGCGCTCGATGCGGCCGATGGCGATGCGGCCTACGTACTCGTTATAGTCGATGCTGGAGACGAGCATCTGGAACGGCGCGTCGAGATCCATCTCGGGCGCGGGGATGTACTGAAGAATAGTGTCGAACAGGGGCTTGAGATCGGTGCCGGGGACGTCGGGCGAATAGCTCGCGGTGCCCTGACGGCCGGAACAGAACAGCATCGGGGAATCCAGCTGCTCGTCGGTCGCGTCGAGATCCATCAACAGCTCCAGCACTTCGTCCACGACCTCGTGGATGCGCTGATCGGGGCGGTCGATCTTGTTGACGACGACGATGACGCGGTGCCCCAGCTCGAGCGCGCGGCTGAGCACGAAGCGGGTCTGCGGCATGGGGCCTTCGGCTGCGTCAACGAGCAGGATAACGCCGTTGACCATCTTGAGTATACGCTCGACCTCACCGCCGAAGTCAGCGTGACCCGGGGTGTCTACTATATTTATCTTGGTGTCGCCGTACCATACGGCGGTGTTCTTGGCCATGATGGTGATGCCGCGCTCACGCTCAAGGTCGTTGGAGTCCATTACGCGGTCCACGATCTCCTGATTTTCGCGGTATACGCCGGACTGCTTGAGCATTTCGTCGACCAGAGTGGTCTTGCCGTGGTCAACGTGGGCAATGATTGCTACGTTTCTGAGTTTGTCCATTTATCGCAACTCCCTTGCGTTAGATTTGTCTCTGATTTTATTTTCAACACAAAACTGAATTTTAACACCAGTGAAACTAAAAATCAACATAAAAGCGCAATTTTTGCTGAAATTTCGGGAAATTTTTACCCGCCGCGTCCGACACGGTTGAAAAATGCGGGCGCAGGTATTATAATCAAGAAAAAAAGTCAGGAGCGAGCTATGAGCGATAATTTCTTTGCATATATATCCCGCATGCGGTACATTGTCCGCTGGAGCCTTATGCGCAATTCTCTGCCGGAAAATATTCAGGAGCACAGCCACATGGTCGCCGTCATCGCCCACGCGCTGGGCGTGATACGGCGCGACGTGATGGGCGTCCCCTGTGATCCGAATGAGGCGGCGGTCGTGGCGCTGTTTCACGACAGCTCCGAGATTCTCACCGGCGACCTGCCCACGCCGATAAAATACCACAGCGAGGAGATCAAGGGCGCTTACCGGCAGGTGGAGAATCTGGCATGCAACATGCTGCTGGACACGCTGCCGGACGAGCTGCGCGGCGCGTATGAGCCGCTGCTGACCGGCGAGGCGCAGGAGCGGCTGCACGACATCGTCAAGGCGGCGGACAAGCTCTCGGCGTACATAAAGTGCATCGAGGAGCGCAAGGCGGGCAACAACGAGTTTCTGTCCGCGGAGAAGCAGAACCGCGAACAGCTGGAGGCAAACCCGCTGCCGGAGGTCAAATATTTTATGGAGCACTTCATCCCCGCGTTTGAGCTGACGCTCGACGAGCTTGGGACTATCGGATAAGCGAGGAGAATTTCAATGGAACAGACAAAACTTGACCGTATAAATGAGCTTGCGCGGCTCGCGAAGGAGCGCGAGCTGACCGAGGCGGAGCAGACCGAGCGCGCGGCGCTGCGCAAGGAGTATATCGAGGAGTGGCGGCGCGGCACGATAGAGCTGCTTGAGAACACCTATATCGTCACACCGGACGGCGTGAAGCACAAGCTCCCGAAGCGCGGCGAAAAGAACGCGAAAATAGTCCGGTTCGACCAGATAAATAAAGACAAATAAAAAAGTTCCCATGAAGATTTCTCTTCATGGGAACTTTTTTATCGCTCAGTGCGTTTCGTTATATTTCTTTATTGCGACGGCGAGGATATCCATCGCGCGGGCGAGATCCTCCTGCTTGAGGACGTACGCCATGCGAACCTCGTTCTTGCCCTTGCCGGGAGTGCCGTAGAACGGCTCGCCGCAGGAGAACATGACGGTCTCGCCATTGTCGTCAAACTCGTTGAGCAGCCATAGCTGGAACTTGTCCGCATCGTCAACGGGCAGCGCGGCCATTATATAGAACGCGCCCTTCGGCTGCGCGTAGATAACGCCGGGAATGCTCGACAGCTTCTCGACCATGGTGTCGCGGCGGCGCTTGTACTCGTCGCGCGTCGCGGCGAAATAGTTCTTGTCCACGGAGTAGAGCGCGGCGGCGGCGACTTGGTCGGTCGTGGAGGCGCACAGACGGCACTGGCACCATTTCATTGCCTGAGACATGAACTCCTTGTTCTTGGAGATGAGCAGGCCGATACGTGCGCCGCAGGCGGAGAAGCGCTTGGACACGGAGTCGATAACGATGACGTTGTCCTCATAGCCCTCGTACTGAAGCGCACTCTGGAGCGGCTCGCCGCCATATACGAACTCTCTGTACACCTCGTCGCAGACGATGAACAGATTGTGCTCCTTGGCGATGTCGAGCATCAGCTTCAGCTCGTCCGGCGTGAGGATGGTGCCGGTCGGGTTGCCGGGGTTCGTGACCAGAATGGCGCGGGTGTGCTCGTTTATGCAGGCTTCGACGCGCTCGCGCACGGCGTAGCGGTAGTTCTCCTCCGGGCAGGTCGTCAGCGGATGGATGGTAGCGCCGGCGAGGGTGACGGAGGTGTGGTAGTTCGGGTAGAACGGTTCGGGGATGATGATCTCGTCGCCGTCGTCAAGCAGCGTCGCCATGGTCATCTGAAGCGCCTCACTGCCGCCAGTGGTGACAAGGATATCCTTCTTATCCAGCTTTACGCCGATATTGTCGTAATAATTGCAGACCGCGTCGATAAGTGCGGGAACGCCGGCGGAGGGGGCGTACGCGAGGACAGGCTCGCTGAACTCCCGCATGGCCTTAAAGTAGGCGTCGGGGGTCTTTATATCAGGCTGGCCGATGTTGAGATGATATATCTTTATGCCGCGCTTCACGGCTTCGTCGGCGTAACCGTTAAACTTTCTCATCGGAGAAAGACCGCATTTTTCCATTTTTGATGAAAACTTCATCACAGGTTCACCCCTTCAAAAAATACTTTTACGCATTATATCAGAAAACTGCACGCTGTTCAATCTTTTTTTGAAAAACATGAATCAGTACTTGACAAACATCCGAAATCGGAGTAAACTGCGCAATGTTTCCGAAATCGGATTTATAAATCGGAGGTGCGGATATGGACGAAAAACTGAGACGCCAGATGCAGACGCTTGACAGGCTGTATAAGGAGGCGGACAGAATAGGCGATGATTATGCCGCGCATTTCGGCATGAACAATACCGCGTTCCGGGTGCTGTATACGCTCAGCCGCGCGGACAAACCCGTGACGCAGAACGACCTGTGCGAGGAGTGGTTTTTCCCGGCACAGACAATAAATTCCGCGGTGAGCGGGCTGGTAAAAAAGGAGCTTGTGCGGCTTGAACCGATACCGGGCACAAGGAACCGAAAAAGCATCGTCCTGACGGAAGCGGGGCGGGAGCTGTGTGGCAGGACGATAAGCATAGTCGACGAGATCGAGCGCGCCGCGATGCTCGGCTTCACAGAGGAAGAGCGGGAGCTGTACCTCAGCCTTTTCCGGCGGCATCTTGAAAATCTGAAGAAAGCGAGAGCCGAGCTGTTAGGCGAGACGGAGAATAAATGAAGAATCAGAGAGCGAGAAAAGTTGCAAATTACGTTATACCGACCGTACTGAGCCAGTGCGCGTTTTTCCTGTTCACGATAGTTGACGGCGTGTTCGTCGGCAACGGCGTCGGGACGGACGCGCTGGGCGCGGTGAACCTCGCCATGCCGTTCATCATGGTGATAGGCGCGGCCTTCATGCTGACGACGATCGGCGGCGTCACGGTTGTGGCCATACGCCTTGGCCGCGGGGACATCCCCGGTGCGAATCAGGCGTTCATGCATTCGCTGGGCTGCACGGCCGTCATTGCAACGTTGTTCTCCGTCATCGGCATCGTGTTCACACGGCCGCTGGCGGCGCTCCTCGGCGCGGACTGGAACTATATTGACATGGTCTGCGACTACCTGCTGTGGTACAGCATCTTTACGCTGCCCGCCGCCATATCGGCCACCCTTCAGGGTTTCGGCCGCAACGACGGCGCGCCGGTGTTCGTCATGGCCTCCACCATCGTCAGCACCGCGCTGAACATTTTCCTCGACTGGCTGTTCGTTTTCCCGCTGCAAAAGGGCATCGCGGGCGCGGCAATAGCCACGGGCATCTCGCAGGTGGCGGGACTTGCGATAATCGTTGTGCACTTTGTCAAAAAGCGCGGTGTGCTGAGAATAGCGCCGGTGAAGTTCGATGCAGCCCTTGTCGGCAAGATACTCACACGCGGCCTGCCGGAGTTGCTCTCCCAGCTCACAACGCCGGTGACGATCCTCTGCATGAACCTCACACTGATAAAGTACATCGGCGACGACGGAGTGAACGCGTATTCGATAATCGGGTACATCATATCGTTTGCCTATGCGATATTCATGGGTGTGTCGGAGGGAATGCAGCCGCTGTTCGGCCGCAGCTACGGCGACCAGAACGAGGAGGATCTGCACTATTTCCTGCGTGCCGGCGTTATCGTCAGCTTTGGCGGCAGCGCCGTTGTATACGGGCTGATAATCGCCCTCGGAGGGGTCATCTGCGCGATGTTCGGGGCGGACGCTCCGGCCACGGCGATAACCGTAGCGGCGATACCGCGTCACGGCTGGGCGTTCCTGTTCGCGTCGATGAATACGATTCTCTCCTCGTACCTGTATTCCACCAAGCGCACGCGCGAATCCGCAGCGGTGAACATCCTGCGCGGCTTCATCCTCACGCCGCTGTGCATCGTGCTGATCTCGGTGGCGACGAACGGCGCGGCGGTCTGGTACGCGGTCGGCGTGGCGGAGCTTATAAGCTTCCTGTGCGCGATATTCATCACGCGCCGCTCCGAGCGCGGCGGGGTACGCTTCAGCGAGGACTGAGCAAGTTAATAAGTATATGACCGGACGGAGCCTTCCGCCCGGTCATTTTGCTTGATACGGGGCGCGTTTTTTGATAAAATACAATAAGTAGTATAAAACGTGAGAGGACTCAATAATGCTGAGACTTTTTACCGGCCGCGCCGGTACGGGCAAGACCGCGGCGGTCATAAATGAAATACATACGGCGGTTCTCGAAAAGCGGGGACGCCGCCTGCTCATAGTTCCGGAGCAGTACAGCCATGAGGCGGAGCGCGAGCTGTGCCGCGTCTGCGGCGACAGCATGTCGCTGTACGCCGAGGTCATGAGCTTCACCGGACTTGCGCGGCGCATAGCGTCCCAGCAGGGCGGCGGCGCGGCGCCATATCTCGATAAGGGCGGGCGGCTGCTGTGCATGGCGCTGGCGCTGGACGGCGCGGCATCGAGACTGCGCGTGTACGGTTCGGCGGGGCGCAGGGCGGAGACGCAGTCGGCGCTGCTGGCGGCGGTGGACAGTCTGAAGGCCGCCGGAGTCGATTCCGAGGCGCTCTATGCGGCCTCGGAGAGCTGCCCAGGCGGACTTGGGGACAAGCTTGCGGACATGGCGCTGATACTCGAAGCCTACGATGCCGTCGTAGCGAACGGACACGCCGACCCCGCCGACAGGCTGACCGTGCTTGCTGAGCAGATACTCGACAGCTCCATGGGGCCGGATGACCATATATATGTCGACGGATTCATAGATTTCACGTTTCAGGAGCGACAGGTGCTGCGTGCGCTTTTGAAGCGCGGCGTGCAGCTCACCGTATGCCTGACGATGGATGAGCTGCACGGCGAGAACGAGATATTCGAGCTGTCCCGCCGCAGCGCGCGCGAGCTGCTCGCCTATGCGGGGGAACTTGGCGCGGAGACGGAGACGCGGCATTTCGCGTCGGGAACCTGCGGCGACGCGCTCGATTTCTTCGCCGAAAATATGTTCAGCTACTCCGCCGTGAGCTTTCAGGGCGAGCCGAACGATTCGGTGAAGCTCATGACGGCGGACGGCATGGTGGCCGAATGTGAGTTCGCGGCGGCGCAGGCGATATCCCTTGTGCGCGACGGCGGCTGCCGCTGGCGCGATATCGCGGTCGCGGTGCGCGGCTTTGACGAATACCGCGCGGCGTTGGAGAGCGCGTTCGAGCATTACGGCGTGCCGCTTTTCATGGCGCGGCGCAGCGACCTGCTGTCGAAGCCGCTCCCCGCGATGATAGCCGCGGCGTATGATATCGTGTGCGGCGGCTGGGAAGTTGACGACGTGATAAGCTATATGCGTACGGGCCTGACCGGACTTGCGCCGGAGGACTGCGACGCGCTTGAAAACTATATCTTTAAGTGGCAGCTCCGCGCCGGAGCGTGGAGCCGCGCGGGCGACTGGCGGCAGCATCCGGACGGCTACAACGCCGAGTACACCGAGGAGACCGCGGAGCGCCTGAAAAAAATAAACGCCCTGCGCTATGCGCTGGGCGACCCGCTGCTGCATTTTGCCGCACATGGCCGCGAAGCGTCCACCGCGGCGGAGCAGGCGGCGGCGCTGGCGGACTTTTTCGAGGAGCTGAAGCTCTCCGAGCGCCTGAGCGAGCGTGCGGAGCAGCTTATGGCCGCGGGACGGGAGAGTCTTGCGCGCGAGTACGCGCAGCTGTGGGATATCATCGTCTCCGCGCTTGAGCAGTGCGCCGCGATACTCGGCGACACGGAGATGGACATGGAAGGCTTCGGGCGGCTGTTCACGCTGATGCTCTCGCGCTACGATGTGGGCGTGATACCCGTGTCGCTCGACAGGGTGTCCGCCGGTGATTTTGACCGTATGCGCCGCAGAAATATAAAGCACCTCATCGTCCTCGGCGTGAGCGACGAGCGCCTGCCCGCCGCGTCCGGCGACACCGGAATATTCTCCGACGAGGAGCGGAAGCGCCTGCTTGAGCTGGACATCGACCTCGGCGGAGCCGGAGACGGGGAGCTGTGGCGCGAGTTCTCGCTGATATATAACTGCCTTAGCCTGCCGTCGGACAGCCTGACGCTGTGCTGCCCGCTTGTGAATTCCGAGGGCGCGCCGCAGCGTCCGGCCTTCGTATACAGCCGCGCGGCGGCGATATTCGGCCTGCAGCCACGGCACGCGGACATATCCGAACTGCGCATGTCCGCCGAAGCGCCCGCGCTGACGCTTGCGGCACACGCGGTGAGCGGCGGTACGGCGCGCGAGCGCTCCGCCGCGGAGTATTTCCGCCGGATGCAGCCCGAACGCTTCGGCAAACTGACCGCCGCCGCGAAGATGAGCCGCGGCCGGCTGTCACCGGAGGCGGTGCGCGCACTGTACGGCAGACGGCTGAAGCTGAGCGCGTCGAGGATAGATAAATTCGCCTCCTGCAAATTTGCGTATTTCTGCCAGTACGGCCTGAACGCGCGCCCGTATGAACCGGCGGGCTTCACGCCACCGGAGATTGGCACGTTCATGCACTATGTGCTGGAGCACACGGCGCGCGACGTGCGTGACCGCGGCGGCTTCAGCGCCGTCTCGGACGACGAACTACGCGAAATCACCCAGCGCCATGTGGACGGCTATGTGCATGAGCAGCTGAACGACTTTCAGGAGAAGTCGCAGCGGTTCATATACCTCTTCCGCCGCCTCGGCAAGGATGTGTTCCAGATAGTGTCGGACATGGCGGCGGAGCTGCGCCGCTCCGATTTTGAGCCGCTGGATTTCGAGCTTGACTTTTCGAAGATGAGCGATATCCCGCCCGTGGAGCTTGGCGACGGCGACGGCGCGGTGACGCTCACCGGCATTGCCGACCGCGTGGACGGCTGGCTGCACGACGGGCGGCTGTATCTGCGCGTGGTCGATTATAAGACCGGCAAAAAGAGCTTTTCACTCTCCGACGTGTGGTACGGGATGGGGCTTCAGATGCTGCTGTACCTGTTCGCTCTGGGGCGCGACGGGGAGAAGCTGTACGGCCGCGAGATCGTACCGGCAGGCGTGATGTACGTCCCCGCGCGCAGCGTGATCCTGCCCGTCAGCCGCGACTGCGGTGACGAGGAGGCGCAGCGGTTGCGGCTGGACGGCGTGAAACGCAGCGGCGTTGTGCTCGACGACGCGGAGGTCATAGAGGCATGGGAGCACGGCGAGGACAAGAAATATATCCCCATCCGCATGAGATACGGCAAGCCGACGCCCGACTCGCTTATGACGGCGGAGCGGCTCGGCCTGCTGTCACGGCATATCGGAAAGACGCTCACGGACATGGCGCGGCAGCTCAATTCCGGCAGTATCGCCGCCGATCCGTATTACCGCAGCCAGCAGGAGAACGCCTGCCTCAACTGCGACTACTTTGACGCCTGCCACTTCTCGCAGGGCGAGAACGGCGAGAGCTGCCGCTTCCAGCAGAAGATACCGGCGGACAAGGTGATAGAGATGATGGAAGGGGAGGATGGCAATGGCTGAATTCAAGCCGACCGCGTCGCAGGCTGCGGCGATAAGAGCGCGCGGGAGCGCGGTGCTGGTGTCCGCGGGCGCGGGCAGCGGCAAGACGCGCGTACTCACGGAGCGACTGATGGGCTATATAACCGACGCCGAACACCCCGTCGATATCGACAGCTTCCTTATTATAACCTTCACGCGCGCCGCCGCGGGAGAACTGCGCGGGCGCATTATGGACGAGATAGCGAACGCGCTTGCCGCGAATCCCGCCAATAAGCGTCTGCGCCGCCAGAGCGCGCTGTGCCAGAAGGCGCAGATAGGCACGATACACAGCTTCTGCGCGGCGCTTCTGCGTGAGCACTGCCACGCCTGCGGCCTGCCGCCGCAGTTCAAGATCGCGGACGACGACCGCATCGCGGTGATGAAGTCGGCGGCGCTGGAGCGGGTGCTGGACAGGTACTATGAAAACGTGGACGCGCATCCGGGCTTCGCGCTGCTGGCGGACACCGTCGGCGCGGGGCGCGACGACCGCCGCCTTGGGACGCTGGTTCTGACGCTGCACGACAAGATGCAGTGCCATGCGCGGCCTGAGCAGTGGGCGGCGGAACAGGTGGCGCTGCTGGGCGAGACCGGAGACGACGCCGCGCAGACCCCGTGGGGGCGCGAGATAATCGGGCGCGTCAAGTCGATGGCCGAATACTGGGAGGCGGAGCTTGAGCGCGTGCTGCAGGCGATAAGCGCGCAGGAGAAGATAGCCGCCGCCTATACGGACAGCATCGCCGCGACGGCGGATCAGCTCCGCGAGCTTCGACGCTGCCTTGACCTCGGCTGGGACAGGGCGCGCGCCTGCCTGCCGATCACGTATCCGGCCTTGGGGCGGCTGGCGAAATCGCCTGACCCGGCGCTGTCGGAGCTTGCGAAAAATCGCCGCACGGCCTGCAAAAAGGCGACGGAGAAGATCGAGGACATGCTCTATTCCGACTCCGAAAAGCTTCTGAGCGAGCTGCGACTGACCACTCCCGCCATGACGGCGCTGCTGGCGCTGACGCTGGATTTCGCCGGGGAACTGACGAAGGACAAGCGCCGCGCGGGGCTTGTGGATTACGGCGACCTTGAGCATATCTCGGTGCGGCTGCTGACGAACGAGGACGGCAGCCCGTCCGCGCTGGCGCGACAGCTCGGAGGGCGTTTCACGGAGATAATGGTCGATGAATATCAGGACGTCAGCCGCGTGCAGGACGAGATATTCCGCGCCATATCCAGGGACGGGAAGAACCTCTTCATGGTCGGCGACGTGAAGCAGTCGATATATCGCTTCCGGCTGGCCGACCCCGGAATATTCACGGAGAAGTATCTCAGCTACGCCGACTGTGATGCCGCCGCCCCAGGCGAGCCGCGGCGCATCATGCTGCGGGAGAATTTCCGCTCCCGCAGCGAGGTGCTGGACGCGGCGAACGCCGTGTTCGGGCTGTGCATGTCGCGCGAGCTGGGCGACATCGACTATGACGAGGCAGCGGCGCTCAAGTGCGGCGCGAGCTATGAGGGCGAGGCTCCGAAGCCGGAGCTGCGGCTGATAGAGCTGCCGCGCGGCGGCGGGGACGAGGACAGCCCCGACAAGACCGAGCTTGAGGCGCAGTATGTCGCGGCGCGCATCCGCGAGCTGATAGACGTGCGCACCGAGGTGAGCGGCAGGGGCGTTATGCGCCCGCTGGAATACGGCGACATTGCGATCCTGCTGCGCTCGGCAAACTCGATCGGCGGCGTGTACAGAAACGCGCTGGTGCAGCAGGGCATCCCCGTTGCGTCGGTGCAGGGCGGCGGCTTCTTTACCTCGATAGAGATATCGACGATGATGTCGCTGCTCGCGGTCATAGATAATCCGTATCAGGACATTCCGCTCATCGCGGTGCTGCGCTCGCCGGTGTTCGGCTTCACGGCGGACGAGCTGTCCGCCATACGCGCCTCCGGTAAGCGCTGCGATTTCTACACGGCGCTGTGCGCCGCAGCGGAGACGGACGAGAAATGTGCGGGCTTTGTCAGAACGCTCGCCGGATTCCGCGCGGAAGCGCCGGATATGAGCGCGGCAGAACTGACGTGGCGGCTCTGCGGCGAGCTGGACATGCTCGCGATATGCAGCGCCATGACGGACGGCGAGCAGCGCCGCGCGAATCTGCTGGAGCTTGTGGAGCTGTCGGAGCGCTTTGAGAGCAGCGGATACCGCGGGCTGCACCGCTTCGTGCTGTGGCTGCGCCGTCTGGCCGAAAAGGGACAGGAACCGGCATCGGGCGCGGCATCCGCGTCGGCGGTGCAGATAATGTCGATACATAAATCTAAGGGGCTTGAGTTCCCCGTGGTGTTCCTGTGCGACACCGCGCGGCGCTTCAATAAGCGCGACAGCCAGGACTCCGTGCTTGTGCATCCGCAGCTCGGCCTCGGCCCGAAGCTGACGGATACGAAGCGGCGCATCGAGTACCCGACGCTGGCCCGCCACGCGATACGCCTGCGCCTTGAGCGGGAGACGCTCTCGGAGGAACTGCGGCTTCTCTACGTCGCACTGACGCGGCCGAAAGAGCGGCTGATCGTCACGGGTGTTGTGAAGGACGCGGAGAAAACGCTGGCGAAGGCGCGCGAGGCGGTCACAACGCCGATGGCGCCCGAAGTGCTGGCCTCGGCGCAGTCGATGCTGGACTGGCTGATCTATTCCGCCATCGCCGACGGCGGGCGGCATATCGCCATGGAGACTGCGGAACCCGCGGCGGCCGCGCCCGTGCGCGCGGCGGATACGCCGGTGGAGGGCAGCGACGAGGGAATGATCGCGGAGCTTGAGCGAAAGCTGAGCTTTGAGTATCCGTATGCCGATGCGGTGCATCTCCCGTCGAAGGTCACGGCGACGGAGCTGAAAGGGCGGGACGCCGCGGACGAGGACGCGCAGAGCGTCGCGCCGAAGCCCGCGCCCAGCTTCCGCACACCGGATTTCGGCAGGGTGAACCGTCCGGCCACGGGCACGGAGCGCGGCGTTGCGACGCATCTGGTGCTGCAATACATGGATTTCTCCAAAACCGGCAGCATCGCGGAGATAAACCACGAGATCGCGAGGCTGGAGGAGGAAAAGTTCATCACGGCGCGCGAGGCGGAGGCCGTTGACGCGGAAGCGATAGACGGGCTGTTCCGTTCGCCGCTGGGGCGGCGTATGCTCGCAGCGAAAAATATGCGCAGAGAGTTCAAATTCTCGCTGCTGGTCGGCGCGGATGAGGTGTTCGGCGCGGCGGCGGGCGAGCAGGTGCTGCTTCAGGGCGTTGTGGACTGCTGTATCGAAGAGGACGGCGAGCTTGTGATAATCGACTACAAGACGGATCGCGTCCGCGGCGCTGCGGTCGAGCGGCGAGCCGAGACCTATGCCGGTCAGCTGCGCGCGTATGCCGCGGCGATGGAGCGCATAACCGGAAAGCCGGTTCGTGAGTGCGCGCTGTATTTCCTCGCGGCGGGCAGGACTGTGACAGTCCCGCTGAAAACGCGGAAATCTGAGGAAAATTCTTAAAAATACTTGCATTGCGCGCCGCACTGTGTTACAATTCCATTTGCGTCTTGTAACTATGCGTCCGCGCACAATCAAGGCAGCACATGACGAGGAGACAGAACCATGAAGGAAGGAATCCATCCTAAGTACGAGCAGACCACTATCAAGTGTGCTTGCGGCGCCGTCATCGAGACCGGCTCCACCAAGAAGAACATCACCGTTGAAATCTGCTCCAAGTGCCACCCCTTCTACACCGGCAAGCAGAAGCTGGTCGACACCAGCGGCCGTGTTGATAAGTTCAACAAGAAGTACGGCATCAAGTAATTTGCTTATGACAAAGCCTGTGCACCGCACAGGCTTTTGTCATGCATTTTTACTTGAGAGCTTACTAAATAGGAGCCTTTTTGCATAATGCAAAAATCAATGAATATTCGCACATCAAAATATACAAACCGCGCCGGATAAATTCCCGTCCGGCGCATAAAATTCCACAAAACGTGAAATTGAGCAAATATTTATACAAAATATACTTGACTTTATTGAATAATCCTGCTATTATTCAGCATGTCAAGTGAATATTAATTCATTGCAGATAATAAAACAAAAATCAAGCATGGGAAAGAGGATTTTAAAATGAAAAAGATAAGCAAGCTCGTATGCATCATCATGTGCATCGCAATGGTCGCGGCGCTGTGTGCCTGCGGCAGCAGCGCATCCACCCCGGCCGCTTCCGACGCTCCCGCGTCCGAGCCGCAGAATGCACTTGAGAAGATCAAGGCCGAAGGCGTTCTCACCGTTGCCCTGTCTCCGGACTTCTCCCCGATGGAGTTCGTTGACGCTTCCAAGTCCGGTCAGGAGCAGTACGTCGGCTTCGACGTGTCCCTCGCAAAGTACATTGCCGAGTATATCGGCGTTGACCTCTCCATCGAGGCCATGAACTTCGACGCCTGCCAGACCGCGGTCTACACCGCATCAGTCCCGATGGCCATCTCCGGCTTCTCCTGGACTGAGGAGCGCGCCGAGAACTACAACATCTCCGATTACTACTACGCCGGAGACAACGAGACCGAGCAGGTTCTCCTCATCCGCTCCGCGGACGCCGACAAGTACAAGGCAGCCGAAGACTTCGCGGGTCTTGACGTAGGCGCGCAGAACGCCTCCCTCCAGATGCAGCTCGTCACCGAGCAGCTTACCGATGCTAACCCCATCACCATCGGCGACATCGGCACCGGCGTTCTCGAACTCCAGAACGGCAACATAGAGGCTCTCGCAGTTGCGAAGGGCAATGCCAGCATGATAATCTCCTCCAACCCCGACCTCGCCATCTGCTCTTGGGAGTTTGACGTCAAGGCCGAGTACGAAGCAAACGTCGTTCTCGTGACCAAGGGCGAGGATGAGCTGCTTGCAGTTGTCAACGAGGCGCTTGCAAAGGCGTACGCCGACGGCCTGTACGGCGAGTGGTACAACGCGGCTGTCGAGCTTGCAAAGTCCGAAAACGCAACCGAAAAGACCATAGACTGAGCATAGACCCGAGCAGAACGCAGCGGGATAGCGTAGAGATACGGTATCCCGCTGCTTAAGTAAGCACTGACAGGAGTGGGAAAATGAGCTTTATAAGCTTTGATAATATAGTAAAGATACTTACTAAATACTGGGATAAATTCCTGATAGACGGCGTGGGCTACACGCTGCTGCTCTCCGCAATAACGGTTTTCTTCGGCGCGATACTTGCGTCGCTGCTGGCGGGCATGAAGATGTCCCGCATCGCGCCGCTGCGCTGGCTCTCGGCGGCCTACATAGAGATAATCCGCGGCACTCCCATGCTGCTCCAGCTGTATTTCTTCTATTTTGCGCTGCCGAGCCTTATCCCGGCGCTCAACAAGCAGAAGTTCCTGTGCATCGCCATCGCGCTCGTGTGCAACAGCGCGGCCTATGTCTCGGAGGTCATCCGCTCCGGCATCAAGTCCGTTGACGCGGGGCAGAGCGAGGCGGCGCGCAGCCTCGGACTGAGCAAAGCGCAGTGCCTCTGGCACGTCGTCATGCCGCAGGCGCTCAAGACCATACTCCCCGCCCTCGGCAACGAGTTTATCATGATAATCAAGGACACCTCGCTGGCCTCGACCTTCTTCATCGGCGATCTTATGACGCAGTACCTGCTTGTCAAGGGCGCGACCTACCTGCCGATAGAGCCGCTGGTGATAGTCGGCGTGATATACTTCCTGCTGACCTTCATCCTCAGCAAGCTGTTCGGACATTTTGAAAGGAAGATGAGCCGTGGAGACAAATAACAACGTTCTGATAAAGGTCACTGACCTGAAAAAGCATTTCAATAAGGGCGAGATAAAGGCGCTCGACGGCGTGAGTCTCGATATCTGCAAGGGCGACGTCATCGTCATCATCGGCCCCTCCGGCTCCGGCAAATCCACCTTCCTGCGCTCGCTGAACCTGCTTGAGCAGCCGACGAGCGGCAGCATAGTGTTTGACGGCGTGGACATCACCAAGAAAAAGGACGCGCAGGGCAAGAAAATCGACCTCGACGAGCACCGCCGGAAGATGGGCATGGTGTTCCAGCATTTCAACCTCTTCCCGCACAAGACGATAATGGGCAACATGACCATGGCTCCGGTGCTGGTAAAGCATATGCCGCAGGCTGAGGCTGAAGCCAAGGCACAGACGCTGCTGCAGCGCGTCGGGCTTGGCGACCGCGCCAATGCGTACCCCGCGCAGCTCTCCGGCGGCCAGAAGCAGCGTGTCGCGATAGTGCGCGCACTCGCAATGGAGCCTGACGTGATGCTCTTCGACGAGCCGACCTCCGCGCTCGACCCCGAAATGGTCGGCGAGGTGCTGGACGTTATGAAGAATCTGGCCGAGACGGGCATGACGATGGTCGTTGTAACGCACGAGATGGGCTTCGCAAAGGAAGTAGGCAACCGTGTGGTATTCATGGACGAGGGCAAGATCGTCGAGCAGGGCAGCCCTGCCGACATCTTTGATAACCCGCAGAGCCCGCGTCTGAAGGACTTTCTGTCCAAGGTGCTGTGATGAGTGAACTTAAAAATCTTGCGCTCGGCAGCGTTGACGAGAAGTCGGCGCTGTTTGAGTCGGTAGCGGATAAAATATGGGATAACCCTGAGCTGTCGCTCAAGGAGTTCGGCGCGGCGAAACTGTACTGCGACACGCTGCGTGCGGAGGGCTTCGAGGTCGAGGAGAATATATGCGGGATAAAGACCGCGTTCTCCGGCAAATTCGGCAGCGGCAAGCCCGTGATCGGCATTCTCGGTGAGTTCGACGCGCTGTCCGGCCTGTCACAGACGGCGGGTGCGGAGGAGTACGCGCCGATCGTCTCCGGTGGCAGCGGTCATGGCTGCGGGCATAACCTGCTGGGCGCGGGCTCACTTGCGGCGGCAGTCGCGGTGAAAAAGTATCTGGAGCTGAGCGGCAAGTCCGGCACGGTGATATATTTCGGCTGCCCCGGCGAAGAGGGCGGCGCGGGCAAGGCGTATATGGCGCGCGAGGGCGCGTGGTACGCGCTGGACGCGGCGCTGACCTGGCATCCGTCGGATGTGAACCAGAACGCGACCGGAACGAACAATTCCTGCATACAGGTGCTGTATAAATTCCACGGCAAGGCCGCCCACGCCGCGGGCGATCCGTATAACGGGCGCAGTGCGCTGGACGCGGTGGAGCTGATGAACGTCGGCGTGCAGTTCCTGCGCGAGCATATGACCGAGGACTGCCGCATACACTACGCGATAACCGACGCTGGCGGCGTCTCGCCGAACGTCGTGCAGGCGGAGTCCGCGGTGCTGTACATGGTGCGCGCGAACAAGGTTGCCGATTCAGTAAAGCTTCAGGAGCGCGTGGACGATATTGCGAAGGGCGCGGCGCTGATGACCGGCACGAGCTACGACCGCGTGTTCATAGACGGCACGGCGGAGCTGCTGCCGAACTACACGCTGGAGAAGCTCATGCACGGCTGCTTTGAGGAGGTCGGCGTGCCGAAGTGCACCGCCGAAGAGCTGGAATACGCCGCTGCGCTGAAGGCAACATATTCTCCTGAGCGCGACGTACCCGGCATCGGCGCGAAGTTTGACGCCGGTATAGCCAAGCAGGTCAAGGCGCTGAGTGAGAACATGACCAAGCCCGTCTACGATTTCCTCATGCCGCAGTATTCCGGTGAGGGCTTCCGGCCGGGCAGCACCGACGTCGGCGACGTGAGCTGGCAGACGCCGACCGCGCAGATAGAGGTCGCGGCGTGGCCCGCGGGCGTGCCTGGACATTCGTGGCAGATCGTTGCCTGCGGCAAGAGCAACATGGCGCACAAGGCGATGCTCTGCGCGGGCAAGGTCATTGCCTCCGTCGCGATAGAGCTTCTGGAGCAGCCAGCGCTGCTGGAGAAGGCCAAGAGCGAATTCAAGGAGCGCTCGGCTTCGGGCTATGTGTGCCCCATAGAGCCGGACGCGGTTCCGATAGCGCTGTAAGTTTATAAAGAAACATCCGTGGATGGGAGCATCTGCTCTTATCCACGGATGTTTTTATACTGCTTTGCGCATTAATAATTCGAAAACGCGGTGAATTCCGGACGGACGTAGTTTGCGCTGTCGGGCGTGCCGGAGATCGTGGTCAGCGCGCCGCCGCTGACGGAGTACAGCTCGCTGACGGAGGAGTCCGCGCCGCTGGAGCCTTCAAACGCGATGGTGTTGTCGCCGCACAGGTAGTACCGCGCGCGTTCGCGGCTCTGGAACAACTGCACGGGCGCGCCGTCGACGAGAGTGTACGCATCGAAGATTACCTTGTCGGTGAATTCGTCGCCGCTTATCTGGCCGATCAGCAGCTCGCTTGTGCCGTCGACGTCGAGGTCGGCGAAGCAGTAGCCGACGCAGGCCGGTTTGTCCTCTCCGGCGTAGATGCACAGGACGGACAGTCCGGCATCCATCAGATCGCCCTCGCCGGCGTTGGCAGCCAGCGCGTCGCGGTACGCGGTCAGGACGGAGGCGTAGGCGGCGTTGTAATCAACTTCGGGCGCGGCAGTGACTTCCGGGGAAGCTTCGGGCGCTTCCGTGACTTCGGGCGAGGGAGCCGCAGACTCGGAGGTGTTTGCGGGAGCCTGAGTCGGAGCCGGAGTATCCGCGGCCGCGGGCTGAATGGCGCCGCAGGCGCAGAGCATGCACAGCGACAGTATTGCAGCAATTATTGCACAAGATTTTTTCATAATTTTATCCTTTCTCTATTGTGTGACTTATAAGCGTTCCAACGGAATGCTATTTTAGCCTTGCCGCCGCCCGAATGCAATGGCAGAAGCGCAGATTTAAGAAAAGATAAGAAAATCAGGATGCCGTTAACGGCATCCTGATTTTATACGTTTTGCGGCTTATTTAAGCTCGCCGCGCTCCTTGAGAGCGTCCTTGCGGCTCAGGTCGATGCCCTTCGGGCCGACGTTCATGACCTTGACCCAGGTCATGTCGCCGACCTTGAGAACGTCTTCGACCTTCTCGGTGCGCTTGAACTCAAGATCCTTGATCTTCACAAGGCCGTCCT
>OLSB01000132.1_pt1 | contig 85715 bp, 94 predicted proteins | sample 1672071 | NCBI WGS metagenome assembly OLSB01 (sample SAMEA3136642, study PRJEB25190) | human gut metagenome | biome: human gut; feature: human-associated habitat; material: faeces | place: Austria | collected 2013
ACATTCCATGTTAGTAGCCTAATTTATACTGTCCAACTTTTTGGGTTCAGTACATAAGTAGTCGCTTTATTTTTTATTTCTTTTTCTTTTCACCTAAGTTAAAACTAACTGCATCTTCATTATTAAATAATACACTAGAATCTGTTGTGTCAGTTTGAATTGGGTCAATTTCAACATCCTCATTATCAAAGTCAATGTAGTTTGGGTTAAATTTGTTATTCTTAACCTTTTTAGCTTCCTCATGTGCAATACCACTGTTAAATTTATCGAAGTTGTATTCTTTAAGTTTATGAGGTTCTTTATATTTAGACTCTAAGAAATCTAATGTTCCATAATTTACAACATTTTTACCTTTGCTATCTTTCATTTTGTAAATACATGTTTTAAACTTCAAACCTTGTATTTTAGCAACAGACATAATGTCTTTCCATGCCCAGTTTATACCATCAATCTTATCTGGTGTATAACTATTAGGTGCAGACCATTCACGTCTTTGTCCAAATTCTTTTTCCCACCATGCATATTCTTCTGGAGTACAATTACCAAATGTAATTTTAGTTGGGCAGTTAGATAAAAGTGTTTGCATAAATGGACTAGATGCACCGCCTAAGCTAGATAGGGTAGGTACAGCAAGTATTGTTCCAACTCTATATTTTCTATATAATGTAACCATATCAGAGAAGAATGGACTTGCATATTTATCAAATTCATCAACATACAAGAAGTATGGAATTCTTGTTTTATCTGAACCAGGTCTACCTTCAACAGCACACATAAGTAGTGTTAAGAAGAAACGACCAAATCCTGCATGTGCAGTACCACCAATATCTGCAGGTCTTGTACATAATAATACAACTTCGCCATCTTGTAATACTTTATTAAAGTCTAAGTTATTTGTTCTGTTACAAATTATATCCCTTACACTTCCAGCCCTTAATAAATTTTCAAGTTCAGCTGTAGCGAAGTGAACATATCTTTCCATATCTTTACGCCCAGTAGAATCTTTATAAAAGTGTTGCTCAAAGTATGCAAGTTGGAATTTATATTTTTCCACTAAATCTGGTTCTTTCTTTAAGTCTTCGCATAAGTCTTCTACTAAGTCAAAGTTTGTTAAACATTCCAAAACATCTTCTAGGTTAGGTAAGTCACCATTATGGCGTCTTGGATATAATTCACCTAAGAATACACATATATTTTGAATTGCTTGGTAAGCTAAGTCTTTCATATATGCAAGTTCAGCTGTAGCACTTGCAGCATTGTATAAACCTTCTATTGTTAAAGCAATCATTAAACCTGCAAGAGATGGAGTAGGTAATGTAAATGGGTTTAGACCAATTGATGTTGAATCAAGAGGGTCGATAACATGTACTGGAATACCAAAGTTTTTAGCAACATCTGCAATTTTATAAGTTTGATCTGGGTCTGGTGTAACAGATGCTAAACCTAAGTTTTTATAAACTATAGTACCATCAGACATTGTTCCATAAATTAATTTACTCATAGCAGTTTTGTATGCTTTTTCTCTGCCTTCAGCAGGTGTAATCATGCTAAGATTAAAATGGCTATTCAAATATTCTTTACCATATGGGCAATTTAAAACAGCCAAGCCATTTTTAAGTGCATTGTAGCCCATTTCTTTTGAAGTTTCATTAAAGAAATACTTTTTCTCTAAATCTCTAGCCATCATAGGTTCCATAACTAAAGCAGATTTTCCTGTACCAGAAGGACCAACTATTAAAGTTGTTTCATATCTTCTTTTTTCAAGTAGCTTAACAGGTTTACCTGTAGATCTATCTGTACATAAGGTTATTTCATAACTATATGGCCCAACACTATCTGGTGGGTTTGTAATATCAATACCACCAAAGTCCAAAATAGAATCCTTGTAAGAGTTTGGGAATATTGGGTCATTAATCTTTTTATATAACCAGAAGAACAATTTATAAAATGTTGTTAAGATTATATAAATAGGTGTTAATGAAAGTGCTCTTTTTGTAGCCTTAGCAAAACCTGCAAGTAATGCATTTGAGTTAGGTACAGAAAGTACACCAATCCAAGCCAATCTATTTAACCATTGTATAACCATTGAAATTCCAATTATATAGAATGCAACCCAGAAAGCATAAAAGTAAGAAATTTTACTTTTATCTGATTTTGAAAATTTTGAAGGGATTGCAAATGCATAAGCAAACACAGGGCATGCTAATGCCAAAGTATATCTAATTGGTCCCCAATAACTAACCGACATTCCTGTGAAGCATAAAAAAAGTAGCTCTACAATTCTATCTACTAATATATATGCGGTTAATAAAGTAAGGATATATGTAAAAAATGTGTTTCTATCTGTTTTTAAAACCTTTAAAAATTTATCTAATAATTTCACTGTTTGTTCCTCCAAACCTAATATATCTATACATATATATTATCCTATAAAACACGAAAAAAAACAAGTCTTTTTAGTAATTTTATTACAAAAATTACCATAAAATTGTAGTAATTATATGGAATGGAGGCTGATTTTTGAAAAATAATAAGCAAAGCTTTATGCAAGGCGTAATGGTTCTTATGCTCTCTCAAATTATTATTAAGGTAATGGGGCTAGTTTATAAAATATATTTAACAAATAAAAGTGGCTTTGGAGATACAGGAAATGCCATATTTTCAGCAGGTTTTCAAGTGTATGCTATGTTTTTGGCAATATCATCAATAGGTGTTCCAAATGCAATATCTCAGTTAATATCAGCAAAAGTAGCAGTAGGAGATAACAAAGGGGCATATAGAATATTTAAAATTGCAATATCTATTTTTGGTTTATTAGGATTTTTAGGAACAATCATTTTGTTCTCAAATGCAAAGCTAATTTCTAATGTGTATTTAGGAATACCAGAAGCTGAAATGACTATAATAGCACTAGCACCATCAGCTTTTATAGTGTCTATTTTAGCTGTATTTAGGGGCTATTTTAATGGTAGAGAAAGAATAAAAGTTACTGCAAATTCTCAAAGCTTAGAGCAAGTTTTAAAAACAATTTTTACATTTGCTATTGTAGAAATATTTTCATATGTTTCAAAAAATAATACAAGTATGATGGTTGCAGGAGCAGCAGTTGCAAGTACTTTATCTACCTTTTTTAGTTTTGGATATTTATACATATCATATATAAAGAACAAAAGAGAAATATGGAAAGATGTTCTAACATCAACTGAATGTGAAAAAGAAAGCATATCAAAAATAATTAGAAACATATTAAGCATATTTTTCCCAATAGCACTAACATCACTTCTAGGTTCTTGTAATAGAAGTATAGATGCATTTACAATAGTAAATACTATTAGCAAATTTATGACAACAGAAGATGCAAAATTTCAATATGGAATATTAACAGGCAAAGTTGAAGGTTTAATTGTATTACCATATTCATTTAATATTGCATTTGCAACAACGCTAATACCTTCAATTGCAGCATCTCAAGCAACTGGGGAGATAAATAAGGCAATACAAAGAATAAAATTTTCAATACTTGCAACAATATTAATAGCATTGCCGTGTACAGGTGTATTTTTCATTTTTGCAGATCCAATACTTAAATTATTGTTTCCAAATGCATATTTAGGCAAAACAATGTTAAAACTATGTTCATTAAGTATAGTATTTGTTGCAATAACTCAAACAATAGGTGGAGTTTTGCAAGGATTAAAAAAGGTGAAAGAACCAGCAATTGCAATTGGAGCAGGAGCAATTGTAAAACTTGTATTAAACCTTATCTTATTACCTATTGAAAGTTTAAATATAAATGGGGCAATAATTGCAACAATTGCAAGTCATATAGTAGTGTTTAGCATAAGCTTTTATTATTTGAAAAAATATGTTAGCATAAATTTTGGCATTATTAAATTTATAATAAAACCAATACTTGCAACAGTGGGTATGATTATAACGGCATATTTAATATATACAAGATTTTTGAATATCAATTCACAAAACATAAGACTTATAATATCTTTATTTAGTGGCATGGGAATATATATTATGTTAATCACAAAGCTTAAAATACTATCAAATGATGAAATTTGCATGTTACCATATGGAAATAAATTGGTAAAAACTAAAAAGGCTAGAACACAGTAAAATAGCGAACTTCAGGATTTGAAAAAGCTGAAAGTATTGAAAATAAAAGAAAAATCAAAAAAACATCGACAAAAAAAAGAAGGATTTTAGCTAAATATGGCGAATTATCTAAGTAGTAGATGTGATTTCTACATCAATACAAACTTTATAGGAGGTAGTTTTAAATGAACAAAGCTGAATTAATCGCAGCAATAGCTGCAAAAACAGGAGATACTAAAAAAGGAGCAGAAGCATCTGTAAACGCATTCGTAGATGTAGTAACAGAAGCATTAACAGAAGGAGATAAAGTTCAACTAGTTGGATTTGGTTCTTTTGAAGTAAGAAAAAGAGCAGCTAGAAAAGGAAGAAACCCACAAACAAAGGAAGAAATCAAAATACCTGCATCAAAAGCTCCAGTATTCAAAGCTGGTAAAGCTCTTAAAGATTTAGTAAACAAAAAATAAGGTTTATATAAAGTAAGAAAGCGACCTAAAATTAAGGTCGCTTTTTCAATAACCAAAAAGGAGAACCTATATGGAACAGATTTTTTCAGTGAAGAATATTGTTATATATTTAATCTTAATAAATTTGATTACATTCTTAGCAATGTATATAGATAAAAGAAAAGCAAAAAAAGGCAAAAGAAGAATTCCAGAAAAAACATTATTTGTACTTGTAGGACTAGGTGGAGGAATAGGAGGAATTCTTGCAATGTACCTATTTAGACATAAAACAAAGAAAACAAGATTTGTAATAGGCTTCCCAGCCATACTAATATTTGAAGTTTTAGTAGTTATAGCAATACTTGTAGCCAACAAATAGCAAACAAAATTGCTGTGCACATAAAATGAAAAAATAAAAAAACAAGTAGACAAAGAAATATTAAAAGACAAAAAACGACAAAAACAGAACGTTACAACACGAGTTATTCACAGAGTTATCCACAGTATCCACAGGTAAAAAATAAAATAGACACAAGGTAACATAAAATAAAAACAAAGCAAAAAATGAAAATCTAATGGTAAAAAATCTAAAAAACTATTGATAATACGAAGAAAATAGTATAAAATATATGTCGTTAATGAAAGGAAAGTGATGTAGCAATGGAAAAATCAATGGATAAGATTGTTAATTTATGTAAGAGTAGAGGATATATATACCCAGGGTCTGAGATTTATGGGGGACTTGCTAATTCTTGGGATTATGGACCTTTGGGAGTAGAGTTTAAGAATAATGTTAAAAGAGCATGGATGAAGAAGTTTATTCAAGAGAATAAATATAATGTTGGACTAGATGCTGCAATATTAATGAACCCAGAAACTTGGGTTGCTTCAGGACATGTTGGAGGTTTTAGTGATCCTCTTATAGACTGCAAAGAATGTAAAACAAGACATAGAGCAGATAAGTTGATAGAAGACTGGCTAAAAGAAAACAACAAGGAAGAAGTTGTAGATGGTTGGTCAGATGAAAAAATGGTAGATTTTATACATGATAATAACATTAAATGCCCAGATTGTGGTGCAAGTAATTTCACACCAATTAGAAAATTCAATTTAATGTTTAAAACATTCCAAGGAGTAACGGAAGATACAAAATCTGAGTTATATTTAAGACCAGAAACAGCGCAAGGAATATTTGTAAACTTTAAAAATGTATTAAGAACAACAAGAAGAAAACTTCCAATGGGAATTGGTCAGGTAGGTAAATCATTTAGAAATGAAATAACACCAGGAAACTTCTTATTTAGAATTCGTGAATTTGAACAAATGGAATTAGAGTTCTTCTGCAAACCAGGAACAGATATGGAATGGTTTAAATATTGGAGAGCATTTTGTAAGGACTGGCTTTTAAGCTTAGGAATGAAAGAAGAAAGTTTACGACTAAGAGACCATTCACCAGAAGAATTATGCTTCTACAGTAAAGGAACAACAGATATAGAATTTAAGTTCCCATTTGGTTGGGGAGAATTATGGGGAATAGCAGATAGAACAGACTATGACCTAAAACAACATATGGAACATTCAAAAGAAGACTTTACATATTTAGACCAAGAAACAGGAGAAAAATTCGTTCCATACTGTGTAGAACCATCATTAGGCTGTGATAGAGTTGCACTTGCATTCCTTTGCAATGCTTATGATGAAGAAGAAATTGCAGAAGGAGATGTAAGAACAGTATTACACTTACACCCAGCACTAGCACCTTATAAAGTAGCGGTTTTACCACTATCTAAAAAACTTTCAGCAAAAGCAGAAGAAATATATGCAAACCTATCAAAGAAATACATGTGTGAATATGATGAAGCAGGAAGCATAGGAAAGAGATATAGAAGAGAAGACGAAATAGGAACACCATATTGCATAACAATCGACTTCGAAACAGAAAACGACAACTCAGTAACAATAAGAGACAGAGACACAATGGAACAAGTAAGAGTAAAAATAGATGACTTAGAAAAATGGATAGATGAAAAAATAGCATTTTAAAGTATAATATAAAAGCAAAGAGCCTTAAACAACAAAGGCTCTTTGTTTTGCATTATATCAACCAATTAGTAAAAAATATTAAAAAATTCTCTTGAAATTTATTTCAAAATATGATTTAATACTAAACGTAATTGGGAGAAGAAGCTTAAATACTATTTAAAATTTAATTAATAAGAAAGACTAGCCAAACGCAGGAGTTTTGTATTTAGAGAAAATCGAAGACCCCCGGAACGCTTCGTTAGGCGTCTCCATCGTGGGTTCGATTTTAAATAAATACAAAAGCTCCGATGAGATTTGGCGAACTTTTATATAGGAAATTTGAATAGTAACAAATTTTACAAAAAACTTTTGCAAAAAGTATTGACATTTTTTAAATATGATATATAATACTACCAAACAAAAGTTTGAGATAAATTAGGAGGAATTTTATGAGTACAGATAATTTAGAAAAGAAAAAAGCATTAGAAGCAGCATTAGGACAAATTGAAAAACAATTCGGTAAAGGTTCAGTTATGAAACTTGGAGAATACCAAGCAATGAATGTTGAAGCAATTCCAACAGGAGCATTAAGCTTAGACATTGCACTTGGAATTGGTGGTATTCCTAGAGGAAGAATTATAGAAATTTTTGGGCCAGAATCTTCTGGTAAAACAACACTTGCACTTCATGCAATAGCAGAAGCTCAAAAACTTGGAGGAGAAGCAGCATTTATTGATGCAGAGCATGCTTTAGACCCAGTATATGCAAAACATTTAGGTGTTGATATAGATAATTTAATAGTATCACAACCAGATACAGGAGAACAAGCTTTAGAGATAGCAGAAGCATTAACAAGAAGTGGAGCAATAGATATTATAGTTGTAGACTCAGTTGCAGCATTAGTTCCAAAGGCTGAAATTGATGGAGATATGGGAGATGCACACGTTGGTCTACAAGCAAGACTTATGTCTCAAGCATTAAGAAAACTTGCAGGTGTAATTAATAAATCTAAAACAGTTATAATTTTCATAAACCAATTAAGAGAAAAAGTTGGAATAATGTTTGGAAACCCAGAAACAACACCAGGTGGTAGAGCACTTAAATTCTATGCATCTGTAAGATTAGATATAAGAAAAATTGAAAATATTAAAACAGACGGAGAAGTTACAGGAGCAAGAGCAAGAGTAAAAGTTATAAAAAATAAAGTAGCACCACCATTTAGAGAGGCTGAATTTGATATAGTATATGGTAGAGGTATATCAAAAGAAGGAAATATACTAGATTTAGCAGTAAACTTAAACTTAGTAGAAAAAGCTGGTGCATGGTTTAGCTACAATGGAGAAAAAATCGGACAAGGTAGAGAAAACGCAAAAGCATATTTAAAAGAACACAAAGAAGTTGCACAAGAACTTGAAGAAAAGATTAGAGAAAACTTTAGACAAGCATTTGAAAAGAGCCTTGGAGATGAAGAAGAAGACCCAGAACAAGAAGTAGAACCAGAAGAATAATAAATTACAAAGAAGTCGCAAGACTTCTTTGTAAATATATAGAGCTTTTAGGAGGAACAAATGGAGAACTATATTGAATTTGACAAACTTAAGACAAAAGTGTTAAAATATGCATTGTACAAAAAAAGAAGCGAAGCAGAAATTAGAAGAAAATTTGCAGAAAACTCTGGAGAAATGCTAGATGAGGTTATAGAAAATCTAAAAGAAAATGGCTATATAAACGACTTTTTATACATACAAAAAACAGTAGATGAATTCCAAAGACTTAAAAACTTATCAATAAAAGAGCTAGAATATAAGCTACTTTCAAAAGGTATAAATAAGCACGATTTAGAAGATTATATATCTCAAAACAAAGAAGATTTATTAGAATATGAAATAAATTCTGCAAGAAATATATTTATAAAAAAGCAAGCAACAATGGAAAAAGAAGATGTTGTACTATATTTAAAGAAAAAAGGATATTTAAGTGAAAGCATTACACTTGCACAAGATTAGAGGGAGAAAATAATGGCAATGAATGATATACTAACTTTGGAAACAAAAAAATATAACATAAAACTAGAAAACTTTGAAGGTCCACTTGATTTACTATGTCACTTAGTAGATAAAAACAAAATGGAAATAGATAAAGTAAATATAACACAAATAACAGACCAGTACATTGAATACCTAAATGCAATGGAAGAATTAAATCTAGAAATTGCAAGTGAATTCATAGTTATGCTTTCAACCCTTGTGTATTTAAAATCTAAACACCTTTTACCAAAAGAGGTGGAAAATGAAGAAGAAATTACTGAAGAAGAACTTATTAGAAGAATTATAGAATACAAAAAATATAAAGAAATTATAAAAACTTTAAGAGAAAACTATAATGTATATTCTAAAAGAAACTTCAAATTGCCAGAAAAAATTGAACTTCCAAGCAGAAAGTTAGAGAGAAAATACGAAAAAGAGGATATTGTACAAAGCTACAAGTTTTTAATAGAAAAAAATGAAAACAAGAAAAACAAAAATGCAATAAACATTGAAAAAATAGCAATACTAGACACAGTAACAGTAGCAAGCAAAGTAAAAGATATATTTAAAGAACTAGTAAAAAAACACAAATTTATATTTAGTAAATTATGTACAAGCAAGAAGTATACCAAGCTAGAAACAGTAACAGCATTTTCAGGCGTTTTAGAATTAAGCAGAAGAAACAAGATAATAACAAACCAAGAAAAAAACTTTGGAGACATATTAGTTGAGAAAAAGTAAGCAATTTTCTTGCTTTTTATAAAATATTGTGTTACAATAATATGGTCAATAAAAAAGTAAAGTCAAATGAGAGGAGAACAAGCATGAAAACAGTTCTAATTATAATATATGTAATAGTTGCATTAGTATTAACAGTATTAACTCTAATGCAATCAAAAGATGATGATGGTATGTCAGCAGCTATTACAGGAGGTTCTTTCTATGAGAAAAATAAAGGAAGAACTAAAGAAGGTAAAATTAGAAGAAATACAATAATTCTAGGTGTTGCATTTATAGTACTTGCAATAGTACTTGGAATATTTTATTAATCTAAAAAATACCATTAACCCATATTACAACATTTGGGAATATAAGGCCGTATAATAGCAATTATAAACGTAACAATACCTGCAAAGGTATTGTTATTTGTTTTTATCTCATAAATTCCAAAACTAACAGCTCTAACAAAAAAGTATAATGAAATAATTGCAAAAATTATAATCATAAAACTCCTCCTAAAGTTTATTATATAAATAGCCACTTTGAAGTTCAGAATGAACAGTTACTTTAAAAAAAGCATTTGGGTAATTGTTTTCCCAATCTGAATCCAGCCAGTCTTGCCATGTTGCGTATTTTGGAAGCAAATATTCTCCAAACCCTACAATATCTGATTTTAATGCCTTTGATGTTTTATATAAATATGAAAGAACATGTGCCTCAATATTATCACAAAGAGCTTCATTTAAGGTGTTCATGCAAGCTTCATTAGATAAATCTATAGAACTATAAATTGTAGGTATGTTCCCAGTTAGCCAGATTTCACATTCTATAAATGGATAGTTATTAACCAAAGAAACTTTTCTTTTGGTTTCCTTGCTTAAACTAATATATAAAGAAATGTTGGTGCTAGGCTCGAAAGGGTTTGTTATATTAATTGTTGCGTTTTTTAAATCATTAGTTATAATTAAATGGCATAATGTTTCTATGTTATTTAATTCACCAACTAACTTATCTCCACGAAACACGGCAAGCCCCATACTTTCGACATTGTTCTTAGATTCAATAGGTGTTCCGACCAGCGATATAGTCATCATCAAGTAGAGAAGCATTTGGGTTAACTCTGCTTTGAGTTTCTTTTGTATTAATTCCAGCTAGTATTGCAGAAGCATTTGAAGATGTATTCAAAATGTTGTAATAAAAATCTGCAAGTGATATATTATCAAGGTAACCAGTGTATTCGCTAGAATTAAAGTTTTGTTCAAAATATTCAGCTGGGTTTGATTCAAAAACAGGTTTTGAATTTTCTAAAAAATCGTAAGCATCACATTTACTTATTATAATACTGCAATCAGGTCTAAGCTCTATGTTATTCATTAAAGTATAAATTACATCAGAAATACCAGAAGAGGAATATTCTTCAGAAATTATAACAGCTTTACAATGTGAAAGGTTAACTTGTTTACTTATATAGCTATTAATTAAGCTAATTCCAGAATCTATACTTGAGCAGTCAACAGATAATATAGTTGAATTATCACTAGAAGAACTACCAGATGAAGAACTTGAAGATTCAGAGGAGTTTAAAACAGCAAATTGAATGCTAATTTTTACATCATGTGTGTCTGATGTATCTATTCCAAGTGCAATAGCATAAGCCTTATCTTCTATACCTCTGGAGCTTGAACAACCAGTAAAAAGAAAGATAGAAATTGAACAAATTAATAGCAATAAAAATACTTTTATTCTCATTTTTTATCCCTTCTTTTTTTGAAATTAGCAAAAACTAAAATCAAAAAGCTAACTACAAATATTAATAAAACAGAGTATGGCTTAAAAAAGTTTTTAGTAAAACTACTTACAGTTGAAATGTTTTTGAAAAATAGAGTAAACCCAAGCATAACTAAAGAAACACTACCAATTATTTCTTTGGAATTGCTAAGTTTAAAACTCTTTTTTATAATGTACGATATTAAATAAACATTAAGGCTTACAAATGATAGGAATGCTAAAAGCCAAATAAAAATGAATATAGCATCAATTCTTTGGAAGAAACGGCCAAGTGTTGCAAACCTTGCTATTAAATACAACGAAAGTGCTTCATCTGCTGTAAATGAATATGCAAATGTCATTGTTAAAGCAAGTGTAGTTAAAATAAAATACAATGCACATGAGATTACAGAAAATAAAGTTACTTTTTTAAAGTCTTTTGTATCTTTTAAAAAAGGTGGCAAGAAGTACAAGTAAGCAATAACATTAAATGCAAAAACGTTTAAAGATTGAGTAACAAACGTGTTCTTTACACCATAGCCAAAAGCAGGGAAAAGCCTTTGCCAAGTAAAATCTCTAATTGAAATAGAGAACAATAAAACAATTGATAATACTGCAATTGGTATAACAACGAGGTTTGTACCATAAATTGCTTTTAGGCCAATTTTGCTAGAGATAATTACAGGTATAAATGTAATTAATAATAAAACTAAATAGTTGTATTCTGGGTAATATATAACATGCAAATCATTTACATAATACCTTAGAGATACTGCAGAAAATGACATGAAGAGCACAATAAATAAAATAGCCATAATTCCTTTAAGCCATGAACCACCTAAGTACTCAGAAACATCTAGAATATCATAACTTATAAAACGTTTGAAAAGAAATATTGCAACTAACATAAACAATATTGATAGAATGCTTACATACAAAACATTAAGCCATGAACCAGATCCACAGCTATTGAAAATAACTGATGTCATGTTAAAAATTATGTTATTACTAATAACTGCCAAGCTTAGCCCCATAGCTTCAACTTTGCCAAGTTTTTGCATATCATTCATTAGAATTCTCCTTTCATTTTGTTATAGATTTACTCCAATATTTCCATTTCCTACTTATTCTAGGTTGTTCCTTAGGACGCTTTGTGTTTAAAAAGTCACTACGGTTTTCTCGTTTCCATATTGAGTGTATAAAATAAGATATAGATGTATTAAAATTCGTAACAGGTATATATGGCTCTAAGTAAGATACACCGAAAGAGTTTAAAGCACATAAAATAGAAAACTGTGTAAACAAACCAACAGCAATACCTAAAAAACCTGCAATATAGCCTAAAAAAATGTATAGGAATTTGTAAATTCTAAAAGTAAAATTAAGCGAAAAATCAGGTATAGCAAATGAGCAAATACCAGTTAATGCAACAATTATAATAGATATTGGACTAACTAAATTTGCATTTACAGCAGCATCTCCCAAAATTAATGCACCAATAATTCCGTATTGTTGGACCAATAGGGTTAGGAATTCTAAGCCCAGCTTCACGTATTAATTCAAAAGATATTTCCATTAATAAAACTTCAAAAATTACTGGGAAGGGAACACTATTTCTTGAACCTGCAATTGCGAATAGAAGCGGAGTTGGAACAAGTTCAGTGTGAAAGTTTAAAACAGCAATATAAAGCCCAGGAAGTAGAAGTGTTATAAATGCAGCAATAAGACGAATGGTTTTTAGCAAGTTAGCATATTGGTGCTTTAAATTAAGATCTTCTGGAGAAGATAAAAAATCAATAAAAACACCAGGAACAATAAGTGAGTAAGGCGAACCATTAACAAGTATTGCAACTCTACCTTCAAGTAAATGGTTTGCCGCTTTGTCGGGCCTTTCAGTAGAAATCATTTGTGGGAAAGCAACTTTGCTATCATCTTGTATAAGCTGTTCAACATTTCCGAGATGAAATAACATAATCAACATCTAAATTTGCAAGACGGTATTTTACTTCTGAAATTAGAGAGGAGTTTGCAATATTTTTCATGTAGCATACTGCAACCTGAGTTTTACTAGCTTTTCCAACTGTTGTGCTTTCAATAATTAAATCAGGAGTATTAATTAATCTTCTTAAGATTGAAGTATTTGTTCTTAATTTTTCAACAAATGCTTCTTGAGAACCTCTAACAACAATTTCGTTTTTAGGGGTATCAATTCCTCTTGCAGCAAAACCTTTAACATCAATGGAAAATGCAATATTTACAGTATCTATAAAAAGTGCACAATTACCAGAGTTTATTGCACTTGCGACTTCTGAAAATTTAGAAACTTTTTGAACACTGCTTTGTGGAAGAAGCTTATCAAAAATATAATCTTCGATACTAATCTTTTTGATTTTTTTATATTCAACGCCACTTTTGGTTTGTGCAGGTTTAAATGAAGAATTGGTTTCCATTAAAGGTCTTAAAAGAAAATTGTTTACAAGCTCAGAGTCAATCATCCCATCTATACCAACAAAAAGAGCGGAATATTTCTTGCCTAAAATATTTAAAGTAAATGGACGTATTATAATATCACTATTAATTAAGCTGTTATATTGAACCTTAATGTATTCATAATTCTTATCTAAAGATTCAAATACATCATGGTCTGGCAAAAATGAATCTGGTAAATCACCATCTTTAGAATTTGCATTGTTTTCGTCTAAAACAAAATTATATTTTACATTAGGAGTGTATGAAAAACATGACTTTAAAAAAACAATAAATTTATTCATAAAATGAGTTTTTCCATAAAAAGAAAAAATATTCCAAAATGTCTTGACTATTTTATAACTATTTGATATTATGATGTCATAAAGGTGGAGGTGATATAATTGAAAAAAACACTAAAAATAATAGCAATAATTGCAATAATGTTAGTAGCAGTATTTGCACTAACTGGCTGTGGAAACAAGTTAGTAGCAACAAAGGATGTTGAAGGTACAGAATCAGAACCAAAACATTCAGAAAAAATCGAAATATCTTTTAAAGATGATAAAGTTAACAAAGTAAAAATGACATATACTTTTGATAACAAAGATGACACTAAGAAATTTGTTGATAGCTATAATGCAATATTAGGCTTAGCAAGTGCTTTTGCATCAGAAGATGAAAAGGTTTCTTTACCAACAATGGAACAAAAAGGTAAAACAGCAATAATGGAAATGGATGCTAAAATGTATTCTGAAATGAGTGGAGAAACAGAAGCTGGCATGACAAAAGATGAAGTTAAAGCAAACCTAGAAAAAGAAGGATACAAAGTAAAATAAAATGCTTATGAAATACAAGAAAATCGGAGAGATCCGGTTTTTTTGTGTTTTTGCTTGCATAAAATTAATTTATGTAATATAATACATCTATTCACTAAACTTTTAAGTGAATTTGAAAACTTGAAGAGCCCTAAAAATAGGGATAAAGGAGGTATTTTATGTGTGGTATTGTTGGATATATAGGAACTAAAAATGCAACACCAATATTATTACAAGGATTAAAAAGATTAGAATACAGAGGTTACGATTCAGCTGGAATTGCTGTAATTGAAAATGGAAAAATTGAAGTTAAAAAAGATAAAGGAAGAGTAAGTAATTTAGAGGCAGTACCTGGAATAAATGATTTAAAAGGAACTATAGGAATTGCACATACAAGATGGGCAACACATGGAAAACCAGCTAAAGAAAATTCACACCCACATACCGATATGGATGGAACTTTTGCTGTTGTACATAATGGAATTATAGAAAATTATAATGAGTTAAAAAATATGCTAATAGAAAAGGGGTATAAATTTGTATCGCAAACAGATACAGAAATTATACCGAACTTGATAAACTATTATTATAAAGAAGATCATAAAAATGATGAATTAAAAGTTTTAAGAGCTGTAAGAAATGCATGTATGGATTTAAAAGGAAGCTTTGCTTTGGAAATAATCTCAAGCAACGCACCAGAAAATATGATAGTAGTAAGAAAAGACAGTCCATTAGTTATAGGAAAAGGACATGGCGAGAACTATTTAGCATCTGATATTCCAGCAATTCTTTCATATACAAAAGATTTTTACTTTATAAATGATTACGAATTTGCAGTATTAACAAAGGATAATGTAAAATTTTATGATACAGACTTAAATGAAATAAAAAAGACAACTGATAGTATTGAATGGGATAGTAAGGGCGCTGAGAAAGACGGATATGAACATTTTATGCTAAAAGAAATAAATGAGCAACCAAAGGCTATAAGGGAAACAATAGGCACAAGATTAAATGGTTCAAAAGTTTGCTTTGACGAACTAAATTTTTCAAAAGAATACTTAGAAAGTTTAAACAAAATATATATTGTAGCATGTGGTACAGCTATGCATGCTGGATTAGTTGCAAAAAATATTATAGAAAAACTTTGTAAGATACCAGTAGAAGTTGATATTGCATCAGAATTTAGATATAGAGATCCACTTATTGATAACAAAACATTAACAATATATATTAGTCAATCAGGCGAAACAGCAGATACAATAGCTGCCTTAAAACTTGCAAGAGAAAAAGGGGCAAAAACACTTGCAATATCTAATGTTATAGGAAGTTCAATAACAAGAGAGGCAGACTATTCAATATATACACATGCAGGACCAGAAATAGCAGTTGCTTCAACAAAAGCATATACATCACAGGTAACAATGCTAACTTTAATTGCTTTATATTTTGCAGAGATTCTAGAAAGAGGAGACATGGAAAAGGTAGAAGCATTAAAGAAAGACCTATTAAAACTACCAGAAAAAGCTGAAGAAATACTAAAAAACACAAGCAAAATTCAAAAATTTGCAAAAAGAATTCATAAAGAAAAAGATATGTTCTTCCTAGGTAGAGGAGTAGATTATGCAGTAAGCTTAGAAGGTTCTTTAAAAGTAAAAGAAATATCATATATTCACTCAGAAGGATATGCATCAGGAGAATTAAAACACGGACCAATTGCTTTAATAGATACAGGTGTAACAGTTATAGCAACTATGACAGATAAAAACTTACTAGAAAAATCTATAAGTAATGTGCAAGAAGTAATTTCAAGAGGTGCAAAAGTGTTAGCAATAACAAATCAAGATGTAGAAAACAAAGGATTTGATACAATAATTAAAATTCCAGAAGTAACTACAGAAATTTCACCAGTACTTTCAATAATACCTTTACAACTACTAGCATATTACATCTCAACAGAAAAGGGATTAGATGTAGATAAACCAAGAAACCTTGCAAAATCAGTAACTGTTGAATAACTAAGAGGAGTGAAGAAAAAATGTACGCATACATAAGTGGAAAAATTGCAGATAAAGCAAACAATTATGTAGTAATAGATAATGGAGGCATGGGATATAAAATCTTTATGTCTCCATCAGTAATAGAAAAACTACCAGATGTTGGAGAATTCCAAAAAATACATACTTACTATTATGTAAGAGAAGATGTTATTAGCCTATATGGCTTTTTAACAAACGAAGAACTTAGAATGTTTGAATTATTGCTTTCAGTAAGTGGAATAGGTGCAAAATCAGCAATACAAATATTATCTAGTATTACACCTTCAAGCTTTGCTTTAGCAGTAATTTCAAATGACGTTTCAAAAATAGTAAAAATACCAGGAATAGGAAGTAAAACAGCTGCAAGAATAATATTAGAATTAAAGGATAAATTAAAAACAGAACAAGCAATAAGCAAAAATGAGCAAGTAAAAGAAGCAATTCATGAAAGCGAAAAAGATACTGAAGCAGTTGTTGCTCTACAAGTTTTAGGATATACTAGAAAAGAAATTGAAAAGGCTTTGGAAAAATTTGAAACACAAAATTTAACTGTTGAAGAAATAATTAAAAAGGCATTATCAATACTTGGAAAATAAGGAAGTGAAGCAGTATGGAGCCTTTAGCACATAGAGTTCGCCCAACAAAGCTAGAAGAATTTGTTGGGCAAGAAGAAGTTTTAGGGAAAGATAAAATACTATACAGAACAATAAAAGCAGATAGGTTAACAAGTGTTATTCTCTGGGGACCAACTGGCTGTGGTAAAACATCAATAGCCAAAGTAATTAGCAATACAACTAAATATAAGTTTATTCAATTAAATGCTGTAACAGCAGGTGTTGCAGATATTAAACAAGCTGTTGAAGAATCTAAAAATAGTTTATTTAACCCATCAGGAAAATGTATTTTATTTATAGATGAGATACACAGGTTTAATAAGCTTCAACAAGATGCACTGCTTCCATTTGTAGAAAATGGAACAATTATATTAATTGGTGCAACAACCGAAAACCCATATTTTTCAGTAAATAAGGCGTTAATCTCAAGGTCAATGGTAGTAAAGTTAAACCCTTTAACATATACGGATATTTTTAAAATCTTAAAAAATGCTTTAGCAAATAAAGAAGGGCTTGGAAACTATAAAATAGATGTTGAAGATAGTACTTTAGAAGCCATCGCAAAATTATCAGGTGGAGATGTAAGAACAGCATTAAATACACTAGAACTTGCAGTACTTACAACAGAAATGAATGGAGACGGAACAATAAAAATCACACAAGAAATTGCAGCAGAATGCATGGGTAAGAAAAAAACAATGTTTGATAAATCTGGAGATAGTCACTATGATAATATAAGTGCATTTATAAAATCAATGAGAGGTAGTGACCCAGATGCAACAGTTTTTTATCTAGCAAGAGCAATAGATGGAGGCGAAGATCCAGTATTTTTAGCAAGGAGAATTGTAATTGCAGCATCAGAAGATGTTGGACTAGCCAACCCCAATGCCTTAGTGGTTGCAACATCAGCAATGCAAGCAGCAGCAAATGTTGGTATGCCAGAAGCAAGAATAATACTTGCAGAAGCGGCATTATATGTAGCATTATCTAAAAAATCAAATTGTGCATATATGGCAATAGATAAAGCACTAGAAGATGTAAGAACAAAAGATACAGGAGAAATTCCAATGCATATTAGAAACGCACCAGCAGAAGGCATGAGTCAGTTTGGATATGGTGTAGGATACAAATATCCACATATTTACCCAGGACATGTAGTGGAGCAACAATACTTGCCAGACAAAATGCTTGGAACAAAATATTTTATAAAAGATGATACTATAGAATAGTGAAAAAGTATTGTAATTAAAGTTTTTTTTTGATATAATACCGAATGAAAAGGAGGAGGTTAATGGTAACTTTTGAAGATGTGAAAAACAATCCGGAAGTGCAAGAATTAATTGTTGGGGCACAAAAACAATTAGATGCATTAGGATACACAGAGCATGCACACAGGCATGTAAGCATAGTTTCAAATAGAGCAGGAAAAATATTAGAAACTCTTGGCTATGATGAGCATAGAATAGAACTTGCTAAAATTGCAGGATATTTGCATGATATAGGAAATGGCGTAAACAGAGTAGACCATGCACATTCAGGTGCAATACTTGCTTACACAATTTTAAAAGACATGGGTATGGATATAAAAGACAGAATGGAAATAATGTCTGCAATAGGAAACCATGATGAAGCAACAGGAACAGCAGTTAGCGATATTTCAGCAGCATTAATTTTAGCAGATAAATCAGATGTGCATAGAGACAGAGTCGTAAATAAAAATCTAACTCGATTTGAAATACATGATAGAGTAAACTATGCAGTAACAGAAGCAAATCTAAAAATAAGTAAAGAAGAAAGAAAAGTAACATTAGACCTTACAATAGATACCAATATATGTCCAGTTTTAGACTATTTCGAAATATTTATGGAAAGAACAATGATGAGCAAATATGCAGCAAAATATTTACAAATATGGTTTGAACTAGTAATAAACGGTACCAAGTTATTATAATTTTGCAAAACAGAAAGGAATGAAGAAAAGTGAAAAAACACAAAAAAACATTAACAGTTGTTATAATTCTAATTGTAGCTCTACTTATGTTTGCATCATTTTTTGGAGTATACAAGAAAAACGAAAATGGAGAAAAAGTTAGTATTTTACCAAATTTAAAGTTAGGAATGGAATTTGGTAAAACAAGAGTAATTACTGCAAGAGTAAACAATAATGTAAACAAAGTTGTTTATGATGCAGAAGGAAATGTTGTAAAACAAGAAGAGGGTGTAGAATACACAGAAGAGAATGGATATAAAATTCAAGAAACACCAATAAATGCAGATTCTGTAAAAACAGTAGACAATTACAAAAGGGCAGAAAAAATAATTGAAAAAAGACTTAAAGGAAACAACATAACAGAATATGCAATAGATTTAGATGAAACTAATGGAACAATAAAACTAGAAATACCAGAAAATGATAAAGCAGATGAAGTTCAAAGCATAATGAAAAATTCAGGAACATTTATATTATTAGATGGCGAGACAATTGAAACAGTTTTTGATAATAGATACTTAAAAAAAGCAGATGTAGTATATAGCCAAGGAACAACAGAAACAGGAGTTTTCTTACAACTAGAATTTAATGAAGAAGGAACAAAGAAACTTCAAGAATTAAATAACATTTATGTTGAAACAACAGAAGAACAAACAAAAGAAAATGGAGAAACAGAAAATGTTACAAAGTCAAAAAATGTTTGGGTAATACTAAATGATAAATTTTTAGGAGCAACAGTTCTACCAAACATAGTTTACAATGACAAAATAATGTTGACTTTTGGCTTATCAAACAATACAAGTGAAATACAAACAGCAGTAAAAGAGGCACAAAAAGAAGCTGTATTATTAAATTCAGGTGTAATGCCACTTTCATATGAGTATTCAAATGAAACAAGAGAAACAAATATTACTGAAAATAAACTTTTCGTTTATGAAATTGCCATAGGAATAGTTTTTGTAGTTGCATATATTTATTTAGTTGTTAAATTCAAGGCAAAAGGATTTATAGCAGTATATTTCCAAGTTGGTTATTTAGGAATATTATTATTAATTTTAAGATTAACTAGTGCAATAATTACAATAGAAGGACTTGCTGGAATAGTTATAGCAATGGTATTAGAATACATTTTCACATACATTGTTTTAAGAAACCTAAGCCAAAATACAGAAGGAATGTATAAAAAGGCAAACTTGGAGTTTTTCTTAAATACACTTCCAATATATGTTATTGCAATTGTGTTTACTTTTGCATCAAGAGTAAACATTAGTAGCTTTGGAATGTCTCTATTCTGGGGAATATTACTAATTTATGTATATAATTTTATATTTCCAAAGTATATTTTTGAAAACTTAAATGGGAGGTCAAAATGAAAACATTTAAAAAAATATTAATAATAGTATATGCAATAATAATAGCAGTTGGAATATTTATGTTAGTAAGAAGTGGCTTAAATTATTCTGAAAACTACACACAACATCTTTTACTAGAAACAACAAAACAATATACACTATATATTGGAATCTCAACAGCAATAATACTTATATACTTTGCAATAAGATATTATAAAAAAGGAGTTCTAAAGGTACTTCTAATATCAATACTAGGAATTGTTGGAACAATTATCTTTGTTCTTGCAATAATGGCAATACTAAGAATGCCAATAACAAGATTATTCTTCCCAATAATGCTTGGCTCTTATGTTGCAAGTATTGTAGCTATCTCTGCATATTTTGAAGAGAACACTTAAAATGTCACAAAATAAAAAATCCCTTAATATATTTATATTAGGGATTTTTTAGGAGATGATAAAAGTGTTTAAGAAAGTTTTAAAATCAATTTGTAGATATAGAGAAAATATTACAATTGATGAAATGATAGAAATAATAAAGAATAATGAAAACGTTGTTCTATTAGATGTAAGAAGTTCTCAAGAGTTTAAAGAAGGACACATCAGGCGGAAGCATTAACATACCAGTTTATGACCTATTAGGTCAAGCTACAAGAAAATTAAAAAAAGAAAGCATTATAATAGTATATTGTAGTGCAGGAATAAGAAGCAAAAGAGCAGTTCAAATTCTACGAAAATTAGGATATAGAAATTTATATAATATAGAAGGTGGAATAGAAAATTTATGAATGAAATTTTAGAAAAAGCAAAACAAAACATGTTATTAAAAGAAAAAGAACTATCACCATATGCATGTAAATCTGAACAAGGAATATGGTTAAAAGAAGATAAAGAGGATATAAGACCAATATTTTTTAGAGATATAGATAGAATAATTCACTCATCAGGATATGCAAGATATATAGACAAAACTCAAGTATATTCATTTATTCAAAATGACCATATAACAAGAAGAGTTTTACATGTACAACTTGTTTCAAAAATTGCAAGAACAATTGGAAGAAGCTTAAGACTAAACGAAGATTTAATCGAAGCAATGGCATTAGGACATGATATTGGTCATACACCATTTGGGCATAAGGGAGAAAGCCTACTAAATTCAATTTGTGAAAAAGAAAATATAGGTTACTTTTGCCATAATGCGCAAAGTGTAAAAATTCTGCAAGACATTGAAGGTTTAAATATTAGTATGCAAACATTAGATGGAATTTTAGCACATAATGGAGAAATTCTAAAAAATAAATATGAACACAATATAGAAAAATCAAGAGAAGAATTTGAAAGAGATTTGTATAGTGCATTCCACGAGAAAAATTACAGTAAAAAGATAATACCAATTACAATAGAAGGAAGTGTAGTAAGACTATCAGATGTTATAGGATATATTGGCAGAGATATAGAAGATGCAATAACGCTTGGAATTGTTGATAGAAACGAAATACCAGAATTTCCAAGAAAAATACTTGGAGATAATAACAGACAAATAGTAGATACATTAATAAAAGATGTAATAGTAAACAGCTTCGATAAGCCATATTTAAGCTTTTCACAAGAAGTTTTTGAAGCATTAATGGAACTACAAAACTGGAATTTTGAGAAAATATATAACTCAGAAAAGGCAAATGCAAACTATGATAAAATAGAAAAATGTTTTACAAGACTTTACTATTTCTACTTAGAAAAATTAAGCGAAGTAAACCCAAAAGAAGAAATAACTAAAAATACAATAACAGCATCAGAAAGAACATTGTATCATTTTGTAAATAAAATGAGGGAAAAACCAGATGAAAATATAAAGAGAATAGTAGTTGATTATATAGCAGGACAAACAGACAAATTCTTTTTGAATGAATGTGAATTGTATTTAGAATAAAAGTTAAATCGACAAAATGTAGAATTTTGTCGATTTATTTTTCTTGCAAAATTCTAAATATTATGATATAAATAAAGCATAATATTTCACAAAAAGTTTTTATATAAAGTAAAGGAGGTCTATATGAATAAAGAAAAACCATTAAAAGAAATTGAAGAAATATTGGAACCATATGGTGAAATAAAAGAACCAATAATTGTAAAGAGAAAAAATAAAAAGGATGTTGTTATAATTAGCTTTGAAGAATATAAGAAAAAGATCTTAGAAACTGATATAATAGAAAAGCTAAAGCAATCAGAAGAAGACATAGAAAATGGACGAATTGTTGACGCAAAATTAGTACTTCAGAAATTGAGTGAAAAATATGGAAAATAATAAATATAGAGTAGTATTTTCAGAAACGTGTCAAAGAGAAATAAAAACTATTTGTGAATATATAGAAACTAAACTGTATGCCCGACAGGCTTCTAAACGATTAATAGAAAAAATGTATAAGTTGATTTCAAATTTAGAGAGATATCCTCTCATGTATCCCAAAGTTTCAAATTTTAAAAATGTAAAACTAAAATATAGGAAAATTACAGTTGATAATTATATAATATTATATACAATTAGAGAAAACATAGTATATATATCACATATGTATTATGGAAAAAGTAATTATGTAAGTAAAAAAGATATTGAATTCTAATAGGCTTTTTTCGCCAAAACTTCCCATTTTTCATCGAAGGAAAACCCAAAAAAAACTAGAATATATAAGGTATACAATTAAAATAGGAGGGATAATTTTGAAGGTTACATATAATGAAAAGGACAAGCTCTTGACATTAAAACTTACAGAAGAAATAGACCATCATTCTTCTGAAAAGATTAGAACAAGAGCTGATTTTGAGATACAAAAATATATACCAAAAACATTAGTAATAGATTTTACAAATGTTAATTTCATGGATAGTGCAGGAATTGGAATGGTATTAGGTAGATATAAGATGTCTAGCATGTTTGGAGGAAAGATGTTCATGAAAAATGTATCTCCAAGTGTGAAAAAAGTATTTGAAATGGCAGGAGTAACCAGAATAATACCAATAATTGAAGAACAAGGAGGAACAGAAATTGGAAAATGTATATGAAAATAAAATGAGTTTAGAATTCTTAAGCAAATCAGAAAATGAAGCATTTGCACGAATTACAGTAGCAAGTTTTGCCTCACAGTTAGACCCAAGTATAGAGGAAATTTCAGACATAAAAACAGCCGTATCAGAGGCAGTTACAAATTGCATAATTCATGGCTATGAAGAAAAAATAGGAACTATACATATTGAATGCAAATTATATCAAAAGACAATAGAAATAGTAATTATGGATAAAGGAAAAGGAATAGAAAATATTAGTCAGGCAAAAGAGCCTTTGTTTACAACAAAGCCAGAACTTGAAAGATCAGGCATGGGCTTTACAATTATGGAAAGCTTTATGGACGAGCTAAAAATAGAATCTGTAGTAGGAGTTGGTACAAAAATTACTATGAAAAAAGTAATTAAAGATGAGTAACGGAGGAATTATGTACGAGATAGAAACAGAAGATATTGTAAAGGCACAAAACAAATCAGAAGAAGCAATGTCTAAACTTATTGAACAAAACAGTGGGCTAATTTGGAGCATAGTAAAAAGATTTTCTGGCCGAGGACATAGCATAGAAGACTTATACCAAATAGGCTGTATTGGATTAATAAAGGCAATTCAAAGGTTTGATGTAAGCTATAATGTACGAATATCAACATATGCAGTACCATATATTATACGGAGAAATTAAACGATTTATAAGAGATGATGGACCAATAAAGGTAAGTAGAAGCATAAAAGAACTTGCAACAAAAATAAACGAAATTCAAAGACAAAACATAAATAAAACGGGAGAAGAACTAAAGGTAAATGAACTTGCAGCAAAACTTAAAGTATCAAAAGAAGAAATTGTAGAAGCATTAGATGCAATAAGAAGACCAGAATCTATAGACGAAGAATTGTATGATGAAGCAGGAGGAGAAACCAGAATTTCAAAAATTAGTACAAATAAAGACGAAACAGGAACATTAGTAAATAAAATATGCGTTCATGAATTAATAGATGAATTAGATGAAAGAGAAAGAAAAATAATAATACTTAGATATTTTAAAGGAAAAACTCAAAGCGAAGTAGCTACAAGACTTGGTATGAGCCAAGTTCAAGTTTCAAGAATAGAAAAAAAGGTACTAACAAAGATGCGTCAAAAAATTGCTTGAAAGGGGAAAAACAATGCGAAAAGTTTTAATATATATTTTGGGTTTTGTTTTATTATGCTTTTTAATACCAATTATATTTACAAAAAGACCAGAAAAAGCAGTAGTAGCAATAAATGAAGCAAGCAAAGAAAGTGATAATAATCAAAATGAAAACAAAACAGATACAAAAACACCTACAATAGTAAAATTACTACATGCTGAAACAGGAGAAGTAGAAGAACTAGAAATGGATAAATACCTATATGGTGTAGTATCTGCAGAAATGCCAGCAAATTTTGAAAAAGAAGCTTTAAAGGCGCAAGCAATAGTTGCAAGAACATATACAGAATATAAAATATATAAGGGAAGCAAACACGAAAATGCAGATATTTGCGATGATTCAAAGTGTTGCCAAGCATGGATTTCTAAAGAAAAGCGTTTTGAAAAATGGAATGAAGTAGACCGAGAAAACAACTGGAACAAGATTACTTCAGCAGTAGATGAAACATCAGGCAAAATAATTACATATGATGGAGCTCCAATAAATGCATTTTTCCATTCAAATAGTGGTGGAACAACAGAAACTGTTGCAAATGTGTGGGGTGGAAGTAATTACCCATATTTGCAAAGTGTAGAAACATCTGGAGAAGATAGCTATACACAATATGCTTCAACAGTTACATTAACTAAAGAGGAAGTGCTTCAAAAAATGCAGGCAGAATATCCAGAAACAACCATAGACTGGACACAAGAAAAACCAATACAAATTACTGAATATAACGAAAGCGGAAGGGTAAAAACAATACAAATTGGAAATAAAAGTATTTCAGGAGTTGAAGCAAGAACAATATTTGGTTTAAAATCTGCAAAATTTAATGTGCAAGTTGGAGAAAGTGTTCAATTTGATGTTGTAGGCTATGGGCACGGTGTAGGGCTTAGCCAAACAGGTGCAGATGCAATGGCAAAAACAGGAGCTACCGCAGAACAAATCATAAATCACTATTATACAGGAGTAAAAATAGAAAATATTTGAATAAAGTAAAAAAATTGGTACATAATTAAACTAAAGAAAGGGAGGAATCCAAATGAGAAAGAAAACAAATAGTGGTTTAAAAAAAGTTTTAATGATATATGGAGGTGTGTTATTAGTATTAATAGCAACATGTGTTATTGTATATATTGTATATAATAATAAAATAAAAGAATCTGCAAAACAAAGCCTACTTGCAGCAGAAAAGCTAACAGAACTTGTCCCAAACACAGGAGCATTAGAAGAAGCAAGTACAGAAATTAGTAAAACAATAAATGAAGTTCTTGAAGAAACTGCATCTGAAATAAATCAAAATGACGAAGATGAAAATACACAAGAAAACAATCAAACTGAAAACGTTGAAGTTCAAGAGCCAGTAGTAGAACCAGAAACAGTAAAAGAATTAGAATTTGCATATCCTGTAAATGGAGAAATATCAAAGCCATTTTCAATAGATAATTTAATATTTTCAGAAACATTACAAGAATGGGTAGTACACAAAGGAATAGATATAAAAGCACCAAGAACAACAGTAGTAAAATCAGCAGAAGAAGGAACAGTAAAAGCAATAAAAAACGATCCAAGATATGGCTTAACAGTAATAATAGAACATAGAGATGGATATAAAACAATATATGCAAACCTACTTACAACAGAGTTTGTAAAAGAAGGCGAAAACGTGAGCAAAGGGCAGAGCTTAGGAACAGTAGGAAACTCAGCATCATTTGAAATAGCAGATGAACCACACCTACATTTTGAAATGACCAAAGATGACGAAACAGTGGACCCAAAGATATATTTAAAGTAAAAAGCAAGACATGGGAGAAAACGCCCCATGTCTTAGTTTTTTCATGAAAAATGTTTATTTTATTCCAATTTTGTGGTAAAATAGTAAAGTACGATATATTTTAAACGTAAAAAGGAGGATGTATGTTAGAACTTAAAAATATATGTTTCGAAAGAGATAATAAAAAAATCTTAAAAAATATAAATTTAAAACTTGAAAATGACAAGTTTTATGTAATTACAGGACCAAATGGTTCAGGTAAGTCTACTTTGGCAAAAATAATCATGGGCATTAATAAACAAGATAGTGGACAAGTTATTTTAGATGGAAAGGATATAAGCAATTTACCTATTAACGAAAGAGCAAATATTGGAATTGGCTTTGCATTTCAACAACCAGTTAAGTTTAAAGGAATTACAGTATATGATTTAATTAAACTATCAGCTGGTAAAGATATAACCAAAAAAGAGGCTTGCGATATTTTATCTAAAGTTGGTTTATGTGCTAAAGAATATGTAGATAGAGAAATTAATAGTTCACTTTCAGGAGGAGAGCTAAAAAGAATAGAAATTGCAACAGTTGCAGTTCGAAATTCAAAACTAACAATATTTGATGAACCAGAAGCGGGAATAGACTTATGGAGCTTTAATAACTTAATAAAAATCTTTGAAGATATGAGAGAAAAAACAAAAGGCACAACATTAATTATATCTCATCAAGAAAGAATATTAGATATTGCAGATAAAGTAATTTTATTAAACAACGGAGAAATTGAGAAAATTGGAGAATCAAAAGAACTAATGAAAAATATAATACCAAAAACAAATTGCTGTAAGTTAGGAGGAGATGCCTAATGGAAAATGTTGATAAAGAATTATTAAAAGAAATATCTGATATAGATGGAGAAATTAAAGGAGCCTACAATATTAGAAAAAACGGCAAAGGAATAGAAAGAAAAGTAACAGAAAACGTAAATATTGTAACAAAGCAAGATAAGCCAGGAATAGATATATTTGTTAAAGAAAACACAAAATTTGAATTTGTTCATATTCCAGTAATCATAACAGAAAGTGGTTTAAATGATGTAGTATATAACGATTTCTATATTGGAAAAAATGCAAATGTAGTAATAATTGCAGGTTGTGGAATACACAACGACCACCACAAAGACTCTCAACATGATGGAATTCATAGATTTTTCTTAGAAGAAGGTGCAAAAGTAAAATACATTGAAAAACACTATGGAGAAGGTTCAGGAGATGGAAAAAGAATTCTAAACCCAGTAACAGAAGTATACCTAAAAGAAGGTAGCAACATGGAAATGGAGACAGTTCAAATAAAAGGTGTAGACTCTACTATAAGAACTACAAAAGGAGTTTTAGAGAATAATACAAGTTTGGTAATACTAGAAAAAATAATGACACATGGAAATCAAACAGCAAAAACATCTTTTAATGTAGAGCTAAATGGAGAAAACTCAAGCACAAAAGTAACATCAAGGTCTGTTGCAACAGAAAATTCAGTACAACAATTTGAATCACATGTAGAAGGAAATTCAAAATGTTTTGGACATGTAGAGTGTGATGCAATAATAAAGGATAGTGCAAAAGTAATTGCAATTCCATCAATAATTGCAAATAATGTAGAAGCAAACTTAGTGCATGAAGCAACAATAGGCAAAATTGCAGGAGAACAATTAATGAAACTTATGACACTTGGATTAGATGAAAAACAAGCAGAACAAGAAATAATAAATGGATTTTTGAAATAATTTCCTTTTACCTCTTGTTTTTTCATAAAATTTGTGTTAAACTAAATGATAGTGAGTTTTAATAACAGTTTTAGGAGGTGCTATAACAATGGCAAAATGTGATATATGCGACAAATCAGTTAATTATGGAAATAAATTAAGTATAACACGTTCACATATAAGTAAAAGAACATCAAGAACATTTAAACCAAATATTAGAACAGTAAAAGCAATGGTAGATGGACAACCAAAAAAAATCAATGTTTGTACAAAATGTTTACGTTCAGGAAAAGTTACAAAGGCTTAATTACAAAAAATAGAGCAAGTTTTAACTTGCTCTTGTTTTGTATATGTAATTTAAAATTACATTATTCTAAAGAGTTTAGTTCAGAAAATTTTTATTTATCTTTTACACCAAAAATAAGCTTAACAAAACCCCTTAAAAACTTAGGAACTTTTTTTACAACAATAGTCATATTTTTAACACACTCCTTTTAATAATATCAGCAGCAAAGCCAAGAGATACCAAGGCATACAACCACAGCACCTATAAGAAATAACCAACCAGTAAAAGGAAGTAATATCACGAGTAGAATTCCTAAACCTAATCCAATTAAACAAACAGCTAAAGTTTTCTTAAAAATTCTCATAACATTCCTCCCAGATATAATATAATATTAAATTTTATGTAAAATTGTGAAAGAAGGTGTAAATGCTAATAGACCTAATATATCCACCAGTATGTGGCATATGCGATAGAATTTGTAAAAAACATTTATGTAAAGAATGTGAAATAGATTTAAAAAAATACGAAATAAATGAAATAGAAAATGCTAAAGGCGATGAAAGCAAATACTATGATTATCAAGTAAAAACCTTTAAGTACAAGGGAAAAGTTAGAAGTAAAATAATAGATTATAAATTTAATGAGAAGTCTTATATGTGCCATACCTTTCAAAAAATGATAACAAAAAATGAAAAAATATACAGTTTTTTGAAAAAGTATGATATAATATTATACGTTCCTATGTTCAAAAAACAGGAACATAAAAGAGGATATAACCAAACCTATTTAATAGCTAAAGAAATAGGAAAAACTTTAGGAATACCAATAGAGAAAAACAATTTAACAAAAATAAAAGATACAAAAAAGCAAAGTACACTAACCAAAGAAGAAAGAAAAACAAATGTGAAAGATGCATTTGTAATTAGGAAACCGGAAAGAATAGTAAATAAAAAAGTTATATTATTTGATGATATTTTTACAACAGGAAATACAGTAAATGAGTGCAGCAAAGTTATAAAAATGGCAGGAGCCAAAGAGGTTGCAATACTTACAATTGCTGTAGATTAAACAAAGGAGGTAATAATGGAAGACTTAGTTGAAAGCATTTTAGATTATGTAAGATCAGATTATACAGATTATGCCATAATGATAAATGGAGAATGGGGTAGTCGGAAAGACCTATTTTTGGAATAACAAAATAAAGCCAAAAATTGATGGAATGCAATATAACGGAAAAAGGTTTACAAGTATTTACATGTCTTTATATGGTATATCAAACCTTGAGGAAATAAGCAAAAAAATATTCATTGAAACAACACAGTTAATGGATAAAAATGTAAAGAAACACATAGAAACAACAGGAAAATACTCAATTCCCGAATATGCAAAAACAGGTTTGAATATGGCAAACTCATTTGGTGCAAATACAAATGAAAAAATTAATTATGAAAAATTCTTTGCAACAGATGATAAAGTATTGTGCTTCGATGACTTAGAAAGAGCTAATGTAGACGTTATAGATATTCTAGGTTACATTAACAACTTTGTTGAACATGACCACATAAAAACAATAATTATATGTAACGAAAAAGAACTTTCAACAAAACTTAAAAATTCAAACCTTGAAATGAAAACATTTATTGCAACATATCTTTTAGACAAACAAGGGGAATTAGCAAAAGATGATGGCAAACCAATGGTTGAAAGAATACAAGAAAAAATAGAATATGTATTTGATAAAGCAAATGACTATGAAAGAATAAAAGAAAAACTAATAGGCGAAACATTCGAATACAGACCAGAATTCAACTATATAATAAATGGAATTTTAATGAGGTACGAAAACGACAAAGACCTTATAAGATTTTTAAGAGAAAACACGCCATATATAATAAATACATTTAACAAAAGTGGAACGAGAAACCTTAGAATACTAAAGCATTCATTAAATGACTTTAAAAAAATTTATGAAATGGTAAACAAATATTATCCAAACACAAATTATAGAGTTTTGCAAACAATGCTTATATTTACAATAGCAATTTCATTTGAAATTAAAGCAGGTAAAATTACAAAAGATAAATTTGTGTATATACAAAATAACGAGGAATACAAAGCAACAGTAGTATCTTCAAAAGTATTTATGGATAATAGGCAGTTCTACATTAAAGAATTTGATAATAACTATTACTATAACTTTAAGGCAGAATATAGATTTTTCAAATTTATTGAAATGTATGTTAGAACAAGAATTTTTGATACAAGACGTTTTAAAGAAGATATGGAAGACATCATAAATACAGTAGATACAGAGAAATTACCAGGATATAAACGTTTACTTACAGAAGAATTCTGGAAGATTTCAGATGATCAATTTCCAGGTGTAATTGAAAATGTAATGTCTGATGTTAAGCAAGGAAAGTTAAGTTTAATAGACACAACTAAGTTATTTATATACTTCACGTACTTCGTACAAAGAGGACTAATCAACTATAGTATGTCTACAATAAAAACATTATTTTTCAATGGTATGAACCTAGCATCTTTAAACTCTGTGTATGTAGAAAACGCAGAACAAGAACTAAATAGCTTGGCTTTGGGCGAAAAAAACTTAGACATAGATGATATTCTAGCACATTTTTATGTTTTAAATAATACATTAAAAGATAAAATGTATACAGAAAAAGCAAATGAAGTATTTAAATATATACCAATGAAAATGGAAATATTCTATGAAAAATTTGATGAAGAATGCATGGAAATACCAATATTAAAATACTATGATCCACATCAACTATTCCAAAGAATATCTTGTGCAAGTAATGAAGATATAATGGGAATAAAAGAAAAACTGCTAGAAAGAGCAAGAAAACACAAAGGTAAATTACAACCAGAATTGAAAAACATAAAGAAGCTAAGAGAAATAGTAGAGCAATATCTAAAAGGCAAAGAAATAACAATTAAAACAGTAATGCTTGTGGAATTACAAAAGGATTTAGATACAATTATAGAAATAATGGGAAATGAAGAACATTAAAAGCTTAGATTGGAAAGGAAGATTAAAAATGGAAGAATTAAAACTAAAATACTATTTTGAACATATGGATGAATTCAGTGAAAAGGAAATTTTTGAAGACTGCGAATATGTGTGGGAACCACTAAACAAAACAAAAGAATACTTAAACAAAAAAATAGTAGAACCAAATATTAAAGAAAATAAAGCCGAGGTTGGAGAATTTGTTTCAATCTCAGGTAATTACTCAATTGGAGAAGGTACAAAAATTGGTGCAAATGTTACAATAATAGGACCAGTAATAATAGGCAAAAATGTTGAAATACAAGCAGGAGCTTTAATTAGACCGAACACAATTATTGGAGATAATTGCGTAGTTGGGCATGGCTCAGAAATTAAACATGCAATATTACAAAATAAATCAAAAGTAGCAAGCTTAGATTTTGTTGGGGATAGCATACTTGGAAAATCAACAAGAATTGGAAGCGGTTGCATACTTGCAAATAGAAGATTTGACCAAAAAAATATAGAAATAAAGATTGATGGAAAAAAATATGATACAGGAACAGATTTCTTTGGTGCAATTGTTGGAGATAGTTCTAGATTTGGAGCAAATTCAACAAGTTTACCAGGAACATGTGTTGGACCATATACATGGATTTTACCAATGGTGCAAGTAAGAAATTTTGTACCAGCAGAAAAAAGAATTTTCCCAAAAGCGGAATATTGGGTTCAAGATAACCCAAGAACAGAACTAAAATAATTAGGAGTTTTTATGAAGAAAAAATGGCAATATTATGAACAGGATAAAGAAATTGTAAACAAAATAGCAGAAGAACATGGTATATCTACACTTCTTGCCAAAATTTTAGTAAATAGAGGAATTGTAGATAGCAAGCAAATAAAAGTATTCTTAGAGCCACAACGACATGACTTCCATAACCCTTTTGACATGTTAGACATGGGAATGGCAGTAAATAGAATTATAGAAGCAATAAACAATAAAGAAAAAACTATAATATATGGAGATTATGATGTTGATGGAATAACAAGTATCACAGTTCTAAAAAAGTTCCTAAATGAAAGAGGGCTAGACGTAGATTACTACATACCAAACAGATTAGAAGAAGGTTATGGCTTAAATAAAGAAGCGATTGAAGAAATTGCCAAAAAAGGCTATAAACTTATGATAACTGTAGATTGTGGAATATCAGGAGTAGAAGAAGTTGAACTTGCAAACAGCTTAGGAATAGAAACAATAATAACAGACCACCATGAACAACTAGATGTATTACCAAATGCTTATGCAATTATAAACCCAAAACGTAGAGATAACACATATCCATTTAGAGGGCTAGCTGGTGTAGGTGTTGTGTTTAAAGTAATACAAGCAATATCAATGAAACTTAACCTTGATGAAAAGGAATATTTGAAATACCTAGACATAGTATGTATAGGAACAATTTCAGATATAGTTCCACTAGTTGATGAAAATAGAGTAATTGCAAAACTAGGCTTAATGCTTGTAAAATGCACAAAAAATGTTGGGCTAAAAGAATTAATACAAGAATCTGGATACAAAACAATAGATTCTGGAATGGTTTCATTTGGAATTGCACCAAGAATTAATGCTTGTGGAAGAATGGGAAAACAAGAGGAAGCATTAGAATTATTCTTAACAGATAACCCAGAGAAAGCAAAAACAATAACTAAAAGATTAAACGAATACAATACACAAAGGCAAGAAACGGAAAAGCAAATTTTTGAGCAGGCAATTTCAGAACTTGAAAAAGAAAACTTAGAAGAAAAGAGTAGTATAGTACTTGCTGGAGAAAACTGGCATCATGGAGTAATTGGAATTGTTGCTTCAAGAATTACAGAAAAGTTTTTCAAACCAACAATACTAATATGCATTGAAGATGATATAGGAAAAGGCTCAGGCAGAAGTGTTCCAGGGTTTGACTTACATGAAGCTTTAGCTCAAAGTTCAAAATATTTAGAAAAATATGGTGGACATGAGATGGCTGTTGGTTTATCTTTAAAAAAAGAAAATATACAAGAATTTAAAAATCACTTTGAAGAATATGCAAAATCAAAAGGCGTAAAGGATATAGTTCCAATTATTAATGTAGACTCAGAAATAACCAAAAAAGATATAAATAAAGCTACAGTGGAACAAATAAAACTATTAGAACCTTTTGGTGAGCAAAACAAACAACCATTATTGATATATAAAAATTTGAAAATAGCATCAATAAGGGCATTATCAGAAGGTAAACACTTAAAACTAATGCTAAAAGATGAAAATGAAATAATAAATGCAATAGGTTTCAACCTAGGAGAACTTTCAGAAGAATACTTAATAGGAGATAAAGTTGATGTGGTTGGAACACTAGAAATAAACGCATATAATGGACAAGAACAAATACAAATAAACTTAAAAGATATAATGAAATCAATTTAGAACAAATAGAAAGGATAAGTAGCATGGAAAGCACAAACAAAACAATTGGTGATGTAATAAAAAGAATGAAAATGAATAAGAGAAAATTTAATAATGCTTTAATATTAAAGGCGTATAATTTCGCAGAAGAACATCACCGTGGGCAAAAAAGAATGTCTGGAGAAGACTACATAATACATCCTGTGGCAGTTGCCTATATTCTAGCAGACCTACAAATGGATGATGCAACAATTTGTGCAGCACTATTACATGATGTTGTTGAAGATACAGATGTAACAAGTGAAGACATAACAAAAATCTTTGGCGAAGAAATATCTGAAATGGTTGCAGGTGTTACAAAACTTGGAAAAATAAAATATGTAACAATAGAAGAACAACAAGTAGAAAATTACAGAAAAATGTTCCTAGCAATGGGAAAAGATATAAGAGTAATACTTATAAAACTAGCAGATAGACTTCACAACATGAGAACACTTTCAAGTTTAAAAAGAGATAGACAAATAGCTAATGCCAAAGAAACAATGGAGCTATATGCACCACTTGCAAATAGGCTTGGTATATATTCTTTAAAATGGGAACTAGAAGACTTAGCTTTTAGATATTTATACCCAGAAGAATATAGAGAACTTGTATTAAGCATTGAAAAGAAAAGAGAAGAAAGACTAGAATTTATAGACAAAATAAGAGATGAAATTCAAGCAGCTTTAAAGAAAGAAAAAATTATTGCAGAAGTTACAGGCAGGGCAAAACACTTATATAGTATTTATAGAAAAATGCAAAGAGACAACATAACAATAGACCAAGTGTATGACTTATTTGCACTAAGAATAATAGTAAACTCAGTAAAAGACTGTTATGCAGCATTAGGAGTTGTGCACGATTTATACACACCAATGCCAGGAAGATTTAAAGATTATATAGCAGTACCAAAACCAAACATGTACCAATCAATACATAATACTCTAATTGGTCCAAAAGGAACACCTTTTGAAATACAAGTTCGTACATGGGATATGCATAGGGTAGCAGAATATGGTATCGCAGCCCATTGGGCATATAAAGAGGCAAATAAATTTAAAAAATCAAATGTAGTAGTTGAAGAAGATAAACTTGCTTGGCTTAGAGAAACACTAGAATGGCAAAAGGATATGCAAGATCCAACAGAATTCTTAAGAACTTTAAAAACAGAACTATTTGAAGATGAAGTTTATGTATTTACACCAAAGGGAGAAATAAAAACACTTCCAAGAAATTCAACACCTATAGATTTTGCATATAGTATACATGCAGAAGTAGGACATAAAATGATAGGGTGCAAAATCAACAGTAAAATGATGCCAATAATTACAAAATTAAAAAGTGGTGACATAGTAGAAATTCTAACATCAGAAACAGCAAAAGGACCAAGTAGAGATTGGCTTAAAATTGTAAAAAGCTCAAGTGCTAAAACTAAGATACAACAATGGTTTAAGAAAACAGAAAGAGAAGATAACATAGAAAAAGGAAAAGACATATTAGACAAAGAAATAAAGAAAATTGGTATGTCACATAGCGACTTATTTAAACCAGAATGGATACAAGTTGTACTAAACAGATACAATTACAACACAGTAGAAGATATGTATGCAAGTATTGGCTTTGGTGGAATATCACCAAATAAAATAATAACAAGATTACTAGAAGAATACAAAAAAGAACATGAAGAAGATGTTATTGAAGAAAAAATACAAGAACTTGTAACAGAAAAACCAAGAAAAACAAAATCACCAAAATCTGGTGTAATTGTAAAAGGAGTAGACAACTGCTTAGTAAAATTCTCTAAATGCTGTAATCCAGTACCAGGAGACGACATTATAGGATATATAACAAAAGGTAGAGGTGTTTCAATACATAGAAAGGATTGCCCAAACTTAAAAGATTTATTATCAGAGGAGGAGAGAATTATAGAAGTAGAATGGTTTGACCAAACAGAAAAGGCCGAATATAATGTAGATATACAAATACTTGCAAATGATAGAACAGGTTTACTTTCAGATGTTGTAAGGGAAATTACAAATCAAAAAATAAACATAATGGGAGTAAACACAAGAACAAGTAAAGATAGAATTGCAACAATAGATGCAACACTTGAGGTTCAAGATATTGGACAATTAAATCAAGTTTTAAAACAAATTAGAAAAGTAGATAGTGTATATGATGTAACACGTAAAAATTAAAAAGGGGGAGATTTATATGGCAAAAACAGAACCAAAAACATTACCAGGTTTTATGGAATTATTACCAAAAGACCAAATCTTGTTTAATCAAATGAAGGAAACAATACAAAAAACATATGAAAAATTTGGTTTTCTACCACTGGATACACCAGTAATAGAAAGCACAGAGGTTCTTCTTGCAAAAGCAGGTGGAGAAACAGAAAAACAACTATACTCATTTAAAAAAGGAGATAGTGAATTAACATTAAGGTTTGACCTAACAGTGCCACTTGCAAAATATGTTGCACTATATTCAAATGAACTAAGCTTTCCTTTTAGAAGATATCAAATTGGTAAAGTATATAGAGGAGAACGTGCACAAAAAGGAAGATACAGAGAATTTTATCAATGTGATATAGATGTTATAGGAGATGGAGAAGTAAACATTATAAATGATGCAGAAATTCCAAGCATAATATATGAAGTATTTAAAAACCTAGGGTTAGATAATTTTACTATAAGAATGAACAACAGAAAAATTTTAAATGGCTTGTTTGAAGATGTAGACGCAAAAGAAATTTCAGTTGATGTAATGCGAATAATAGATAAGATAGAAAAAATAGGAGAAGAAAAAGTAAGAGAAGAACTACAAGAACTTCAATTACCAGAAAAAAGCATTGAAATAATAATGCAATTTATAGGAATCCAAGGAACAACAGATGAAAAACTACAAAAATTAGAAAGCTTAAATATTGAAAACGACACATATAAAGAAGGCTTAAATGAGTTAAAAGAAGTCGTAAAATACATAAGACTATTCAATGTTCCAGAAGATTATTTTACAGTAGATGTAAGCATAGCAAGAGGTTTAGACTATTACACAGGAACAGTTTATGAAACATTTTTAAATGATTATAAATCAATAGGAAGTATATGTTCAGGTGGAAGATATAGCAATTTAAGCGAATACTACACAGATAAGAAAATGCCTGGTGTAGGAATATCTATTGGACTTACAAGGTTATTCTATGTTTTAAACGAAATAGGACTAATCAAAACAGAGAAAAAATCTATATCAGATGTATTAATTTTATCAATGATAGATGATTTAAAACCAGCAATAGAAACCTCAAATAAGCTAAGAGAAGCAGGAATAAATAACGAAGTATATTTTGATAATAAGAAAATAAAAACAAAATTCAAATATGCAGATAAATTGCAAATACCATATGTAATTGTAATTGGAGAAGATGAAATTAAAGCAGAAGAAGTTACTCTAAAGAATATGCAAACAGGTAAGCAAGAAAGAATGAAACTAGAAAAAGTTATAGAAAAACTTTGCAAATAGAGAAAGGAAGATATAAATTATGGAAAGAAAAAGAGGATTTGAAATAGCAAAAGGCTTTGAAAATTGTAATATTAATTTACCAGTAAGAAAAACAAAATATTCAGCAGGATATGATATTGAAGCTGCTGAAAACACAGTTATACCAAGCTTTAAAAAAGGAATGAAACCAACACTTGTAAAAACTGGTTTAAAAGCATACATGGGAGAAGACGAAGTATTAATACTTGCAAATAGAAGCTCAAACCCAGGTAAAAAAGGACTAATTCTTTCAAACAGCATTGGAGTAATAGATAGCGACTACTATGGAAACCCAGATAATGATGGGCACATAATGTTTGCATTTTATAACATCAAAGATGAAGATATAGAAGTAAAAAAAGGAGATGCAATAGGACAAGCAATATTCCAAAAGTTTCTAGTAACAGACGATGATGTTGCAGCAGGCGAAAGAAAAGGCGGCTTTGGTTCAACAAGTAAATAAATTTTATGAAACATATTGAAAAAATTAAAAATATGTAATAAAATTTATTCAAATGTAAAAGGAGTGAAAAACATATGAAAAAAGAACGTGGTGCAATAACATTAATAACACTAGTAACAATACTGCTTATGATAGCATTTTTAATAAGTACTTTTACAATTATTATGAATCGAAGACAAGCACAAGCTGAAATTAAAAAAGAAACTCAAGAAATTTATGAAAGCGATGTAGAAGATGTAGAACAAGTGTATCAAAGTTATTTTGCGGGAGAAGACGAAACAATACCAATTTTAAATACAGACAATTTATTAAAAGTATGCAAAATTATACAAGAAGATACAGATGGGTATATATTTGCAAAAGACAAAATATATAAATGCACAGCAAGTTCAAACTATAAACTTGAAGCAAATTTAGCCTTAAATGATGCAGACTATATAGATAAATATCCAGAATTATTTGGAGAAAAAAGTTGGGTAGAGACAACAGAAACTGAAGTAACAAAAACTTTAACAAATCAAGTAACAAACTTTGGAACAGTAGGTTCTAGTACATATGAAGCACCAGCAACAGGAACATATACACTTCAAGTATGGGGAGCACAAGGCGGTTCATATAGTACAACATATTATGGTGGAAAAGGTGGATATTCAGTAGGAACAATAAGTTTGTCTCAAGAAGATAAACTATATGTAAATGTAGGAGGACAAGGAACTTCTGTAACATCTGCCACAATTGGAGGAACAGGTGGAAGTAATGGAGGCCGGAAGAGGCGGAAATGGTTCAAACTCATCAAAAGGTATAGCAGGATCTGGTGGAGGAGGAGCGACTGATATAAGAATTCGGAGGCACTGCTTTAGGCTATAGAGTAATTGTTGCTGGTGGAGGCGGCGGCGCAGGAGGTCCTGGTTGTAATGGGGGTTCTTCGCTTTCTGCAAATACGTCAGCAATTGGTGGCTTAGGTGGAGGAACTAGTGGTGGCACTGGAAAAAATTCAGGACAAGCAAATTATGGCGGAAAAGGTGGAAGTGGTGGTTCAGCTGCTTCAGGAGGAGCAGGTGGAGCCGTTTCAACCAAAACCTCTACACAGTCAGATAATACTTATTATGCTGGAGGTGGCCGGAGGTGGCCGGTGGCGGTTGGTATGGCCGGTGGCCGGAGGTGGCCGGAGGTTCTTTAACAGGATCAACTCAAAGAGGAACTGCAGGTTCTGCAGGAAGTCTTGGAACAGGTGGAACAGGTGGAGCTTCATATTCACAAGGTGCAAGGGCTTATTATGGCTCTGGTCGGTGGTGCCCGGAGGCGGTGGTTCAGGCTTTGTATGTACAGCAACATCAAGACCAAGTAGTGGCTACTATGTAGATTCAAAGTATAATTTAACAAATGCAACAACATATGCTGGCTCTTCATCATTTACATCAACATCAGGAGGAACAGAAACAGGACACTCTGGAAATGGCTATGCAAAAATAACGCTAATTTCAGGAACAGCAACTGAGACAGTTCAAACCACTACAACTGTAACAGGAATTAGATGGAATGGAATATTAAGAACTGCAAACTTTGACTATGGAGAAAAATATATTAAAGAAACAGACTTAAAAAATAATGTGTTAAAACATAATGGAATTAACACAGTTACTTATATAGAAGGAACAGGCACTCAATGGATTGATACAGGAATTCAGCCAGATACAAACACTAAATTTGAGATGGAATTCGCATTAACTAATACTACTGAAACAAGAGCAATAATGGGAGCTAGAGTAGCAGTTAGTCAAGTTTCAATGGATTTATTCTTTGTAAATGGAGATTTAAGATGGGATTATAACAAAAGCAAAACTTCTAGTAGCCTTACTTATACCGCAGGAAATATAATTCACGTTGAAAAAGGAATAGGAAAAATAGATATAACTTCAAATTCAAAAACAAAAACGATTACAAGCTCTGATACAATTAGTGTTGCAAAAAATATTTACCTATTTAATATTTCTCAAGGAGGAACAGCAGAAAACAGATTTGGAAAATTCAAATTGTATTACTGCAAGATATGGCAAGGGGATACACTAGTTAGAGATTTTGTACCAGTGCTAGATACAGAGGGAAAAGCTTGCTTATACGATAATGTAAGTAAAGAATATTTCTATAACTCAGGTTCAGGAGAGTTTAGTTATCAATAAAAATAAAAGCCAATTTCAAAATATAAAATGAAATTGGCTTTTAACATTTTAAAATAAATAGGAACTATTTATTTAACATTTGACTTTCAGCTTTTTGAATCATTTTCTTAACCATGTTACCACCGATTCTACCAGCATCTTTTGCAGATATATCACCATTATAACCATTCTTTAAGTTAACACCTACTTCTATTGGTGTTAAAAATATATTTGAAAAGCAATCGCCTAAAAAACTATAAATACATATGAGAAAATATAGAATTAAATATAATTGAAAATAAAAAGTAAAGATAAAAACTATTTTGCAATTGTGCATTCAGACAAATAACCATCAATTTTATGTTCTTCTGCAGGAATTCCACTATAATCTACATAGAATTTACCTGGTGAATACCATTTCAATGCTTCACCAGGTTTTGGCTTTAAACCAACGATATTATCTTTAGGAAGATAGTAGATTTTTTTATCGTTGTAATCAAAGCACTCTGCAAAGTTCCCGTCGTATTTGGCAAAAGCTAAAATTGTTGTACTGGGTAAGTCTTTAGTTAAAGATGCTGATTGTAATTTATCAAGATGGTTTTGTAATTCGTGAATAAAATTATCAACAAAAGAACCTTCGATTTTATCGTGAATGGAATTGTCTAGCTTTGTTAAAGAATCATTAACTAAATCAAGAAAGTCATTAGGCATATACATACACCTCCTTTAATTTGAAATAAAAAAATAAAAGAAATAAACTAAATACATTTTAGAATGCAATAAATAAAAAGTCAATAAATGTTAAAAAAGTTTTACAAAAATTTACAAATTTTAATTGAAGTATGATATACTCTAAGAGAAAAGTAGGTGTTTAAATGAAAAAGATAAAAAAAGTTATAATCATTGTATTAATTTTAATAACATTGTTTAATATACGAGTATATGCACATGGTGGAAATATAACAGGATGAAATAAGAAGGATTCAACCGAAATTACTGAATGTAATGGAAAATATTATGGGTATCATAAACAGAACGAAGTAAAACATTATCATCAGGTAGAGTGGAATGAAGAAGAACAAAAGTGGCAAATAATAAAATCAGCAGTATATTACGATGAAAATTTTAATATTATAAATACTATTGATAATTCAAATACTACAAAAATAGAAGTAAAATATAGTGAAAGTGTAGATGGAGATACTGCAAAAATTGAATTAAATGGAGAAGAAATTACAGTAAGATTTTTAGGAATAGATACACCAGAAACTGTCCATCCAACTAAAGGTGAAGAACCTTATGGAAAAGAAGCAAGTAATTATACTAAAGAAAAATTAGAAAACGCAGATAAAATAGAGATAGAATATGATGATAATGCTTCAAAAACGGATAAATATGAAAGACTATTAGTATGGGTTTGGGTAGATGATATTTTACTTCAAGAAGAGTTAATAAGTAAAGGTTTAGCTAGAACATATATGTTGCAAGATAATTATAAATATGCATGGATATTGCAAGAAAATGAAGAAAAAGCACAAGAAGAAAAAGTAGGAATTTGGAGTGAAGATGCAAAGATTCAAGAAAATGTAATTGCTGAAAGTATAGAAACTGGAGACAATACAAGTAATTTTGGTGGATTAATAATTATTTTAATATCATTAATAGTAGCAATATTATTTGGAAAGATAAAACAGAAAAGTAAAAAAGAAAAAAAATAAGGAGGAGATTATGCAAGGGTCTAAAATTAATTCTATGTTAACTATAGAATATATGTGTAATGAAAAAGAAAATCAATTTTTTGATAGAAAAAGTGCTAAAAAAGATATAAAAGAATTAGCTAACCATGTAGCAGGTTTCGCTAATGCAAGTGGAGGAACTTTAGTAATAGGTATTGCAGATAATGGAAAAGTAGAGGGATTTGAAGATTACAAAGAAAAATATAATAAGTTTTTGAAAATAACTTCAGGTGATTATTTAAAAACTGTTCCAAAATTTGAAAATGAAACAATTGAAGTAATAAATTACAAAGGGAATAAAGATAAAGTATTATTAATTCATATTAGTCCAAGTATGAATACTCTTATAAGAAATGTAAAAGATGAGGTATATTTGAGACAAGGGGATTCTACTAATAAATTGTCTGCTGACCAAGTAAAAATAATTGAATTAGATAGACATGAAATATCTTTTGAAGAACAATTAAATATTAGAACAAGTATAAACGATATTGATTTAGATATGGTTGAAATATATAAATCAGCTATAGGTGCAAATGAAAGTGAATTGTTAGATGTTTTGAGGGCAAGAAGATTTTTAATAAAAGATGATATGTCACAAAAAGAATTTTTAACAAATTCAGGAACATTACTATTTGCAAAAGATCCTTCTTTATTTTTTCCAACAGCGCGAATTAGAGTGATAAAATTTGAAGGAAAAGAAATGCAAACAGGTGCAGATTTAAACATAGTAAAAGATAAAACATTTGCATTACCATTATATAAACAAATTAAAGAAACACAGAAATTTGTTGATACACAACTTAGAGAGTTTACTCATTTAGGTACAAATGGGGAGTTTGTTACAGTGCCAGAATATCCCAAATTTGCTTGGGAAGAGGGAATAACGAATGCTGTAACTCATCGTAATTATGCGATTAGTGGTGAACATACAAAGATATTTATATATGACGACAGAATGGAAATATTAAGTCCTGGAGATTTACCAGGGATTGTTACAGTAAAAAATATTAAAGAAAAACGATATGCACGTAATCCTATAATTTCAAGAACACTAACAGAATTAGGTGTTGTGAGGGAACTTAATGAGGGTGTTTCGAGAATTTATAGAGAAATGAGCGATTTATTTTTAGAAGACCCTGTATATATTGAAGATAAAGGCAGTTCTTTAAAACTTGTTTTGAAAAATAATATTGTAATGAGAAGTAAAAGAAAAAATGAATTATTGTTGAAAGATAACAATATTAACCAAAAATGGAAAGAGCTAAATGCTATTGAACAAAAAACTATTCAATTTATATTTGACAAAGGTGATGTTATGACTCATCAGATAGCGGAATACATTGATAGAGATAGAAGAACTGCTCAGAGAATTTTAAGAAAATTAGAAAGTAAAGAATTAATTGAATGGGTAGGCACATCAAATAAAGACCCTAAAAAGATATATAGAATGAAGTAATGTCGCAGTAGTGCCGCAGTAATGTCGCAGTAGTGTCGCAGTAATGTCGCACCTTTATAATAAATAATAATCAAAAATACAATTTACCGTAAAAAATTAAACAAGCAAGCGTATTTTTACGATACACCGTAAAAGAATTTGTCATTTATAATTTTGTGTGATATATTAAAGTCAGTTATAAGAAAAAATGCTTTTCTTATATAGATAATTATGCCTAAAAAGTGTTGACAAAAAGTTGCAAAATGATGATTTTGCAAATATATCGTTATGTAAAAAGTTTGTTAGTAAAATATCCCACTAAAACTTTAAAAGATATTGCAAAATCTATTTTTTGTAAATCTATCATTATGCCTAAAAAGTGTTAGCAAAAAGTTAAGTGAAATTCATGAAAGTATTGCAAAATACAGGTTTTGCATATCTAACTTTATGCTTGAAAAGTGTTTAACAAAAAATTTCAATAAAATAAGTTTATTAAAGAATATGATAAAAAAGTCATATTCTTTTTTAGTTGGAAAAATCTGTTATTGAGCAGAGAGATAAAGGAGGGGATAAATTTGAGTGGATAAGGTACTCTAAATAAAAAATAAAATGGCACAAAATCGAATGTCAGGCGTTTGGTTAGAAAGAAAACAATATATGAAAGAATTTAAAGGTATATGGATGCCAAATGAAGTAGTTAGAGATGAAAAATTAAGTGACAAAGGAAAAATAGTATATTCAATAATACTTGCTTTAAGCAAAAACAACGATTGTATAATTTCAAATTCGTATATATTAGTCTAAATAAAATAAAAGATAATATAACAAAATGTGTTGAAGATTATGCTGAAACTATAGATTATGAAAATGCATATTTTAATGAAAAATATTATCTGAATGGACTAAAAGATGGAATCAAATTAATGAGTGAAATAAGAAAATAAATAGAAAAACAAATGTGAATTAAGTTTTACATTTGTTTTTTTACGCTCAAAAATATGTATAACTAAAAGTTATACATAAAATCAAAAGTATATACGCTAAAAGCTACGCTTTTAGGCTGTTATGGGGAGGTTGTATAACTCCCTCTTCCTGCAAATTTGTTGAGAACAAATTTGAACAATAGAAAAGGAGAATTTGATGGAGAAAAAACAAAGCAATAAAAATGAAATGTTTCTTTTGAGACTACCAAAAGAACAGAAAGAAAAAATATTTAAAATAGTAGAAAAAAGCTCATATAATAGTGCATCAGAATTAATAAGAGCTGGAATTGAAAAAGAACTAAATTTACAAATGTACAAAGATAATATGGATATTATTACAAAAGAATTAAGCAACCTAATAGATATAAAATTAGATAATTTCTTAAATTCACAAAGGAAACTAATAGCAAATAATACCAGAGCAAGTGCATTAAATACATATATTATGGGTGAAGTTATTAAAAAAATTATGGGAGATGAACTATACAAGGAATTCTTAAAAATATTAGAAAGTGGAAGAACAAAAGCAAATTATTTTGTTAGTAGAAATGCACAAGATATTTCGAAAGAAGAACTTTTAGATTTTTATGGAATAGGTAAGGTGTATAAAAATGAGTAGTGTATTTTTTGAACTAGAAACATTGAATCCAAATTTTAGAAGTACATATTTTAAAATAAAGAATTATACAAACTATATTGCTAATAGTGAGTATGTGATTCGAAACGAAAACACATCTCATGGATTGTTTGGAGTAATAGATGGTTTTGACAATATTCAAGAGGAAGAAAATATAGAACCTATAAAAGAACATATAAGAAAATTAGCAGAGGAAAAACAACCTATATTTAGAGGAATAATTTCTTTAAAAGAGATAGATGCACAAAGATTGGGATATTATGAACAAGATAAATGGAAGAGTTTATTGGAAAATAGATTGCCAAGTATTGCTCACAAATTAAATGTAAAATTTCAAAATCTTCAATATATAGGAGCAGTACATATTGAGGAGGGACACCCACATTTTCAGTTTATGATTTGGACAAAAAATGAAGAAAGAAAAAACTATTTTGTAAAATATCAATTAAAAGATAAATTGAGAAAAGAATTTATAAATGATGTATTTAGAGAAGATTTGCTTCCAATATATCAAGAAAAAGACTTTGCTAAAAAGAATTTAACTGCTGAGAATTATATTTTGAGTGAATTAAAGAAAGTAAGTGAAGATCCAAAATTACTAAATGAGTTAATGGAGTACGAAAAAAACTTTTATGAATCAAAAATAGTTAGAAATATTTTAAAAGATGAAGAAGTAAAAAATATTGTAGACTTACTTACTGACTTGAAAAAAGAATTACAAAAAGTTGACGGTAGCATAAAATATCAATACTTAATAAAATATCCTGATATTATAGAAAAAGTAGATAATATTTCTAATAAAATTATAAATTCATCTTTGCAATGTCAAAAAGAAATCGATAAATACATAAAAGCAAAACAAAAATTATTAGAATTCCAATATTCAAATATAGATAAGTTAGAAGTGATGAAAGCAGAAGCAAAACAAGAAGCGGAGAAAGAAGTGATAAAGTTAATAGGAAATCAAATCTTAGATGTTGAAAGAAGGTGGTTAAACTCAAATGAAACATATATTTATATAAAATATAACAATGAGAGTAGAAACTTATTAGACAGTATTTTAACAGTATTATATTATCAAGCAAAGGAACAAAAGAAATATAATAGAAATTTTGAACTAAAATTCAAAAAACAATTATCAAAACAAGCTAAAAAGGAGCTTGCATTAAAGAAAAGTAACAGTTCATCTTGGAATTGGGAAGATGAACTTTAGTGTTAGAATTTATAGAAATAAAAATATTTTTATGTTATAATCTAAACGATTAATAGTAATTTAAAAAGGAGGATATTATGAAAAAGAATATATTTAAAATTGCTTTAATGATTTTAGGAATAGGAATTTTAGATTATGGAATTATTACTGAGATTGATGGTATAGGAAGATTTGCGATGATTTTATTTGGAACATTATTTTCTGTTGTTGCTTGTTTAATTTCGTTTGATAAGAAAGAAAAATAGTAAGTTGAAAGTGAGATGATGTTTTTGAATAAAGACATATTATTATCTAATATAGATAAGATTCATACTACTGAAATTGGTATTGATAGAATTAAGAAGAATTTAAAATTGAATACTAATGATGTAGTTGAATTTTGTAAAAATAAAATATTAGATAAGAATTGTAATATTTATAGGCATGGTAAAAATTGGTATTGTGAAATTGATAATATTAAAATAACTATTAACTCTTATAGTTATACAATTATTACAGCACATTTAATCAAATAAATTACAAGTTATATGGAAAGAATAATATTTTTAAGAATATAGCAAAAATGCTATGTTCTTTTTATTTACCAATAAATGTATATATTCTGCTGTCGAGCGGAATAATAAGTGTAGGTGATACTTAATGAATAATGGTAAAGAAAAAAATAAAGAAAATACAAAAGAAGAGTATAAAGTAAATTACTTTTTTGCTGGAAACTCTAAAATAAATATAAACGAAATATTAAAAAATTCGTTTTTATTGTCTTTGAAAGCTGAAGGAAAAAATATGTAGAAAATCGCCTAAAATTATAACTAATTTTTAGAATGTATGTTATAATTAATTTAGGCGATTGCTTAAAGGGAGGGATTAAATGTATAATACATTACCAATAAGCAATCAAAAGACAAAAAGTTTTAGAGTAGGTCTCTATATGAGGCTATCTAGGGAAGATGGTGATAAAGAAGAAAGTTCTAGTGTAACAAATCAAAGAGAAATGTTAAAAAGGTATGTATCTGAACAAGAAAACTTTTTTATTGTAAAAGAGTATGTAGATGATGGATATACAGGAACAAATTTTGATAGACCGGGTTTCAAGCAAATGATAGAAGATATTGAGGCAGGAATAATTGATACTGTTATTACAAAAGATTTATCAAGACTTGGAAGAGAAAGATTAGGTGTAGGACATTATACTGAAATATATTTCCCAGAGCATAATATAAGATATATTGCACTTCTTGATAATATTGATACCTATTTTGATGCAGGAATGAACGACATGGCACCTTTTAAAGGGGTAATAAATGACATGTATGTAAGAGATATTTCTAAAAAAATACGAAGTTCTTTAATTGAAAGAAAAAAGGCTGGGAATTTTTTAGGAGTAACAGCACCATATGGATATCAAAAAGATCCGAATAATAAATTTCATTTAATAATAAACGAAAAAGAAGCGGAAGTTGTAAAAAGAGTATTTAGATTATATCTTGAAGGAAATGGTCTAACAAGAATTGCACAAATATTGACAAAGGATGGAGTTCCAGTTCCTGGTGAATCAAGAGATATTGGTAAAACAAGAAGAACTGCACTATATAGTTCTTGGAAGCAAACTACTATTAGAAGAATATTAGATAATAGAGTATATTTAGGAGAACTTGTACAATTTAAAAGAAGAAAAATAAATTATAAATCTAAAAGAAGAATAACTGTACCAGAAGAAGAAAGATATATTTGCAGGGGAACACATGAAGCCATTATTGATGAAGAAAGTTTTAATGCAGTACAAAACATATTAAAAAAGAACAAATCTTTTAAAGGTACAAAACATGATTATTTATTCAAAGGTTTATTATTCTGTAGTGAATGTGGTGCAAGATTAAATGTGACATATTCAAATTATGCATTAAAAAGGTACGGAGAATATAGATACACAACCATTTGTTATAGTTATTCAAGATTATATAGTGATATTTGTACAAGACATTCGAACAGCATACCAGAGCTTGAAGAAGTTTTAATAAAGCACATAAAAGAAGTTTGCAGTAGATATATTAATGAAAATTTACGAGATGAGTTAATAGATATGGCTAAAAAACAAAAACAACTTGCATTAAAACAAATCAGCAATGAAAAAAGATTAGAAACTATTTCCCAAAAAATATCAGATATTGGATTATATATTAAAAATCTATATATGGACAAAGTAAAAGGAGTAGTAAGTGAAAATGATTATATATCTTTAGTAGCAGACTTTACAAAAGATAGGGATAACTTAATAAAAGAAAAAGAGGAACTGATAAAGATTATAAATAATCAAAAACCACAAATTGATGAAACTGCTAAAATAGAAAAACTTGCAAAAGAATTTTTATCATTAGAAAAGCCTACAAAGCAATTACTAAATGAATTAATAGAAAAAATAACAATATCTGAAAATAAAGAAATAAATATTTATTTTAAATTTAATGAATTAAATGAAATGAAAGAAATAAAAAAGAAAATAGCATAAATAAAAATAAAGTAGCTAGTAGATAGTAGTGTTTAAATATATTTTTAACACACATATCTGTAGCAACTTCATATTTGAATTGATTTAAAGAATCTTTAGCTTCTGGAACTAATGTTCTATTTGAATTTGTGTTTGCCATTTTTTTCACCTCCTAGGATATTAATGAACTATTAAAAGCGTTTTTCATGCTTTTCAACATTTATGATGTGCAAAAAACAAAAAAATAAACTAGTAATTTTTTGAAAATTTGGATAAAAATTAAAACAAAAAACGACAAATGTTACAAAAAAATTACACAAATATTAAAAATATATGACAAAAAAGAAAATATATTGTTTTTTCATTCTTTTTGTTGTAGAATAATAATAAATAAAATAAGAAATTAGGGGGAATAATTATGCCATCAAATCCAATGCAAAGAAAGGTAAGAAATTCATTTTTATTAGGAGTTTTAGTAATGCTTTTAATAGCAGCATTAATAGGAGCAGCTATTTATCTTTTAGTAATTAAACCAAAAGTTGATAAAGAAAAAGAAGAAGCTAGTCAATACGATTACGTATATAGATTAAAAGCTGGAAAAAGTGTTAAATCAGGAGAAGAAATTACAGCTGCAATGGTTGAAGAAGTTGCAATACCAGTAACAACGAGCTCAACAGACTTTATAAGAGCAAAACGTCAAGACCAAAATGGGAATGTTCAAGATATTGCTTTTGTAGGAGGATACAAGAGTAAAGTAGATTTAAAAGAAGGTACAATTTTAACAAAAAGTATGCTTAATGAACTTGAGGAAGATGAAATATCAGATTCATTAAGATATGTAGAATATAATATGATAACAATACCAACAACACTTGAAGAAGGCGAATATGTTGATATAAGACTTAGATTGCCAAATGCACAAGATTTAATTGTTGTATCAAAAAAATCAATTGTTAGTGCATTTGAACAAACAATAGGCTTTAATTTAACAGAAGAAGAAATAGTATTATTAAATAGCGCAATTGTTGAATCATACAAAATGACATCTTCTGAATTATATTTAGCAAGATATGTTGAACCAGGAATGCAAGAAAAATCTGTATACACATACAGCCCATCAGAAGAAGTTATGGCGTTAATACAATCTGATCCAAACATAGTAGCAACAGCTAGAGAAAGCATTGCAAATAAATATGTAAATTCAGGAAATATTAGAAATCCAATTAACAATGCATTAAACCAATACTATGATGAAGCAAAAACAAATGTAGAATCAGGAATGCAGCAACAAATTACAAATGCAAAACAAGCAAGGGAAAATTATTTATCAGACTTAGATGGATAATAGTTTTTAATTGGGAGGAAACAACTTGAAAAAGATAGGATTTATAGGAGCATACGATAAGACCGATTTATTAATATACATTGCTAAGCTACTTGTAGAAAATGATTTAAAAATCCTAATAATAGATTCTACTATACTACAAAAAACAAGGTACACTGTACCTTGTATTATGCCAAGTAGAAAATACATAACAACATACGAAGATATAGATGTTGCGATAGGATTTGAAACACTACAAGAAATAATTGACTATAATGGAACAAAAGATTTTGAGTACGATATGATACTAGCAGATGTAGATAGCAGGGAAATATTTGAAAGCTTAGAAATGCAAAATGCAGATAAGAACTATTTTGTGACTGCTTTTGACAACTATTCGTTGAAAAAAGGGTTAGAAGTACTTGGAAAATCTGAAGAAAAAATGCCTATGACAAAAGTGTTATTTTCAAAAAATATGGAAAAAGATGAAGATGAATATTTAAACTTTTTGTCTTTCTATTATGCAGTAAGATGGAATAAGGAAAAGATATATTTTCCTTTTGAAGCAGGAGATAATTCTGTAATTGTTGACAATCAAAGAAATGCACGAATTAGTTTTAAAGAACTATCAATGCAATATAAAGAAGGAATTCTAGAAATTATTTCACAAATAGCTCCAGAGATAAGAATGGGAGATGTAAAAAAGATGTTGAAAAACATCTAATGCAAATAGAAGAAAGGAAGAAAAACTAATGTCAGTTATAGCTTTTTACGGTAACGATAAAGTTGAAACAGCACAAACAACTTCAATGGCTGGAATTGCTACGTATTTATCAATCGAACAAAATTACAGAATCTTGTTAATTAATACAAAATACAATGATACCAGCCTTCAAGAATGTTTTTGGGCACAATCTAGAACAAATGTGCCAAGAAGTGACTTGGAATCTGGAATTACAGGAGTTATAAAAGCAATTGCAAGTAATAAAACTTCTCCAGAAATAATAACGAACTATACAAAAACAATTTTTAAGGAAAGACTTGAAGTATTAACGGATAACAATATTCCAAGGGATAACTATGAAAAGCAAAAAGAATATATGAGAAGTATAATAAAAATGGCAAACAAATTCTATGATTTAGTATTTATAGATATTGAAGGTAGCCTAGAAGATCCATATATTCAGGGAATAATGCAGGAAAGCAATCTCATAATTGCAAATACATCACAAAGAATGAAGGCAATAAAAGATTTTCTAATGAATAAAAGAAAATGTGAAGCAATTAATGAATATAACACCATTTTCCTTTTAGGAAAATACGATAAATACTCAAAATATAATGCTAGAAACTTACAAAGAACAGAAAGGTTGCCAGAGGTTTATGGAATACCTTATAATACATTATTTTTTGAAGCATGCAACGAAGGAAATTTAGCAGATTTTATAATAAATTACAGAAAAGTAAAACAAAACAGTATACAAGCACCAATAATGGAATCTATTTCAGAAATTGGAGAGCGTATAATAGCAAAACTAAAAGAATTACAAGTGCAAGTATAAAAAGAGAGGAGTACTGAAATCATATGAACATTGTAAATGTGCTTTTAATATTAATAGTACTAATGGTATTTGGAATACTAGTTTATTATATGATTAAGAAAAACAAAAATGCTGAAGTTGAAGAAAATGTCACAGATGAAAAATCATATACATTAGATAGTATGATGGACTTTATTAAGCAAAGACTAGATGAAATAACAAAGGTAAACTTATATGATATAGGTCTATCAGAAGAAGAATTAAAAAGAAGAAAAGCAAAAAAATATGAATTAAGAAAGGCTTTAAAAGGCTGTACATATGGTGATGTTAACGATAAAAAATATGTTAAAGAGTTAATTTATGACTTACTATATAAGGAATATGGTGTAAATGAAATTAACATATCTAAAGCTATTCCATTTGATGTACCTTCACTTTTATCAGCACAAGATAAATTTGATATTTTGTTACATATGTATAAAAAAGACTTTGGTTATGAAGCTTTAACACAAATGATTAAAAAATATGATTTAGCAGTTCTAAAATATGTTGAAGGGGAATCAAAACCAAGTTATGTTATAACAGAAGATGAGATAAGCCAAATTTACGAAAAAGAAAACTTTACTCTTGATTTTGCAGATAAATTAAACATTGTAACACAAAGAATATATCAACATTACAAAGGATATAGCTCTATTGATGAAATAAGAGATATGAATATAGATGGTGTTTCAGGTGGTGTCTCAGGTCTTCCAGAGAGCTTTTTAAGCCAAGTAGCTCAAACAGATGGAGACTATCTAGAACAGATTTCTGAGCACAAAGTTCCAAGAGCTTGTGACAGTATTTGGATATTCTTCCAAGGTAAATCTATTAGATTAGCATTCCTTTCATTTGGAAAAGAAAGCGAACTAAAGAGAGTTTGCCAGAACATCTATAAATATAATAACCCAGGACAGTTATCAGATACAAATGGTTACAAAATCAATGAAATGAAAGATGGTTCTCGTGTCGTTGTTGTTAGACCAAGTATGTCTGAAACATGGGCATTCTTCGTAAGAAAGTTCGACGTAAAGAGAGCAACACTAGAACAAATTATTACAGTAGATGGAAAAGAAGAAGCAATAAATCTTTTAAAATTCCTTGTAAAAGGTGCCAGAATATTAGCACTTACAGGTGAGCAAGGTTGTGGTAAAACAACAATGCTTATGGCTATGATAGAAAATATATATGAAACAATGAACTTACGTATCACAGAAACTGCATTCGAGTTGCACTTAAGAAAAATATACCCAACAAGAAATATCCTTTCAATGAGGGAAACAGAAACTATATCAGGTCAGGAATGTTTGGACGTTCAAAAGAAAACTGATGGTAGTGTTAACATAATTCGGAGAGGTTGCAACAGACCCCGTAGCATCTTGGATGATTCAATCTGCACAGGTTGCATCTAAGTTCACATTATTTACTCACCACGCTAAAACATTTCCAAACTTAATAACAGCACTAAGAAACTCAATGCTAAGAGCAGGAACATTCACAGATGAAAAAATCGCAGAGGAACAGGTTGTATCAGTATTAAACTTTGATATACACTTAGTAAAGGACTTTAGAGGAAGAAGATATATAGAAAGAGTAACAGAATGTATTCCAATTGAAGATAAGGGTGAATACACATATGACTACAGAAAAGAAAAAACTCTTGAAGGAAAAGTTGAAAAATTCATGGACAACGCAACAAGATATTTCCACAAAGTAACAAACAAAGAACTATATACATACGTAAATGTTATGGAATACCATAATGATACCTATGTTTTAACAAATAAAATTTCAGATACTAATATTAGAGAAATGAGAAACAACATGAGCACTAAAGATGCAGAAGAATTTGATGAATTTATTGAAAGAAACTGGGGTAAAAAAACAAGTAAAGTAGCAAAAAAATGAGGTGAAAACTAAATGTCAGAACAAGTAATATACTACATATTAGGAATAACAGGTGGTTTATTTGCTTTAATTGTAGTGGCATATCTAATAATTAAATCGAAAGTAAATAAAGGTGACATGAAGAAAATTAGACAATTGAGAGAGGGAACAAAGCAAAATAAATACTCAATGGATGTTATTTATCAAAAGTTATATAACTTTTATACTTCAGTTCCAGTATTTAAAAGATATGTACTTAAGATTAGAAGAAAATTGGAAATTATACATATGCAAGATGAGTATAAAACAAGATTACAAACTTCAAACATTATTACAAAAGCACTATGTATTATTATTCCAATTACTGTAATCGTAATTGCATTTACAAAATCAGACCCATTATTATTGGTAATATTGCTATTATTTGAGCTATTCTTAATTGAAACACTTATGTCTGGTATGATAGATAAATATGACACTAAATTATTAAAACAACAAATTGATTTCTTTGCAGAAATTAGACACGCATACCATGAATTCAACATGGTAGAAGAAGCAATATACCAAGTGTCTCAAAATGACGAATTAGAAGTTTCAGTACAAGGACAAAAGATATATGAGATACTAATTTCAGAAGATCCAGAAACAGAACTTGAAAAATATTATGATGTTGCACCAAATAGTTTCTTAAAAGAGTTTGCTGGAATATCATATTTAACAAGAGAATTTGGAGATAGAACAGATAAAGATGGCGCATCTCTATACCTTAAAAACTTAAATAACATCACACAAGAGATGCAACTTGAAATATTAAAAAGAGACAAGCTGGATTATGTTTTCCAAAGTTTATCAGTAATAGCAATACTTCCAGTATTGTTTATGGCACCATTAAAAAATTGGGCTATTAGTAACTTTGCATTTACTGCTCAATTCTATGAAGGAAAAGGTGGACTTATGGTGCAAATAGCATTAGTTGTACTTACATTCGTATGCTATTATTTAACTAGAAAAATAAAAGATACAGGTGGAATTAAGGTTGATTTTAAAGATCAAAGTAAGGTTTGGCAGGTGAAACTATATAACAAACCAATCATAAAGAAAATAATGGACTTAATAATACCAAAGAAAAATACCAAAGAACATAGAATTGTTATGAATTTAATGAAAGAAGCAGCAACTAAGCAAAAGATTGAAACACTATATGTTAATAAGGTTGTTATAGCGATTATTGCAACATTAATAGTTATAGCATTGTTTTCATTTGGACATAAGGTTGCTTTAGATTATGTATATAATGAGCCTACATCAAATTATAACTTGATGATGGGATCAATGACAGAAAAAGATAAAGCAGAGGGAATGAAAGTTACAGAAGTACAAAATGAAGTACTGAAAAAATATAAAGGAAAATCAAATGTTACAGAAGAAGAAATTAAAAAGTATTTGCCAAAAACCGATTTTTATAAAAAGGCAAATAAAAATGAACTAGAAACAGCGGCAAAACAGATAAAGGATAAACTTGATATTGTTAATAAAGAGAGCTTCCAATGGTTTGAACTTCTATTTGCATTTATTTGTGGATACCTAGGTTTCTGCGCTCCAACGTGGATGTTAACACTTCAAAAGAAGTTAAGATCATTAGAGATGGAAAACGAGGTAATGGAATATCAAACAATTATCCTAATGCTTATGAAAATTGAGAGAGTAAACGTTGAAATGATTCTTGAATGGCTAGAAAGATATTCAAATATATTTAGAGAACCAATTTCAAAATGCGTTAATAACTATGAATCAGGTGCATGGGAAGCTTTAGAAGAATTAAAAGAAGAAATTGCTTTCCCTCAATTAATACAAATAATTGAAAGCTTGCAAGCAGCAGTTGAGAAAATTCCTATTTCAGAAGCTTTCGATGAGTTAGATAATGAAAGAGAATACTATCAAGCAAAACGTGAAGAATCAAATGAAAAACTAATCAAAAGAAAAGGACTAATTGGTAAAGTTGTTGGTTTTGCACCTATGGTTGGATTATTTGTTGGATACTTAATTGTACCATTGGTTGCAATAGGAATGACTGCAATGTCTGATAGCTTCTCTGGAATAGAAGTAACTACAATGTCTTAAGTTAGAAGGAAAGGGATAAAGTTATGGATAATGCATCACAAGCACTTTTAATAGCAGGTGGAGTTCTACTCGGTATAATTACAATAACATTACTTGTGTACATGTTTGGCAGTATTGCTGAAATGGGAAATGCTCAAGCAATGAAAAATGATGCTGAAAGATTGGCTGCTTGGAATGCCGAGTGGGAAGCTTATAATAAAAAATTTTTGTATGGAACTGAAGTTTTAACAGTTATGAACAAAGCAGACCAAAATAACAAGGAATATGCGGATGATGTAAAATATCAAATGACAATTTATGGAAAAGATAAAAATGGCAATAACCTAAGTGCAGAGGAATTCAGAAAAATGGTTACACAAAACAAAACGTCAATTTACACATGCTTAGATGTAACCTATGGCTCTGAAGGAAGAGTAAATTCTATGACATTTAAATTTGAGGAGTAGGTGATAAAAGATGGAGAATGCTTCTAAAGCTGTAATAATAGCCGGAGGGGTAATGATAGCTTTACTAATTATATCACTTGGAGTTTTACTACGTTGGCAGCTTAGTAAAACATCTGATGAATATGTTGCTAAGCTAGATACAATAGAACTTCGTAGATATAATAGTAATTTTGAAGTCTACTCTGATAGAGAAGATATAACAGCACAGGATATTATAACTGCTGCTGGAGTTGCAAAACAAAAAGATAACGGAACAAGAGTTTATATAAAAAATACTGATATTACTGATTGGTCTGAAGCAGATAAAAATGCATTCTTATCACAAAATATTTTGTTAGATAAAACAGATGGGACAAGAGAAAATCTATTTAAATGTACTAAAACAGAATATGACAGCAATGGAAAAGTAACAAAAATAATATTTGAAAAAATAACTTAAAAGTCATTGCAAAATTTGACGAAAAAAGTTATAATGTGGGTAGGGAAGAAAATGAAAAAAACAGTAATAGCAATTGCAATTCCAATTATAGTTATAGTTTTCTCTGTATGTGGTTTGCTAATAACAAAAAGTGCAACTATTAAAAATATAAAAAAGTTTAATAGTCAGTATGAATATTACTTAGATAAAACAGTATATGGCACAGAAGTTGCAACTATAATAAACAAAATTGTTAATGAAAATGAAAAAAATAATATTCCTAAAAATGAAAATGGACAGTATATAGAAAATGATGTAAATAGTATAAAATTAGATATAAAAATGAACACAAATGGAAAAACATATCCAATGGAAGTTATATATAATAACGACATAACGAAGTTTGTACAGAATTTTAATTTAGTTAGTTTTAAATGTAACAAAATTGAATATCACAAAAGTTCAGGATATGTGAGCAAAATATACTTTGAAGAAATAGTAGAATAACAAAAGATTTTAACTTTTAGAGCAGTAGCTCTATAATCAAATAAAAAAACAAAAATTGGAGGTGAAGGTATATGGAGAATGCTTCAAAAGCTTTAATTATAGCTGGTGCTATATTAATTTCTATACTATTAATTTCTGTTGGCGTTTTAATAATGAACTCAACAGGTGATACAGCAGGTACAGTTGATAAACAAGGACAAGTAATGGCAACAAGAACATTCAACTCACAATTTACAGCATACGAAGGTGAATCAGTTTCAGGAAGCCAAATCAAAGCATTAATTTCTGCAATAAATGCAAGTAATGCAAAAGATGATGATCATCAAATAACAATAAAATCTGGAACAAATCAAATTACAAAATCTTCACAAGTTACACAATCAAAAAAATACAAAGTTGAAATAGACTATCATGAAGGACAAACAGATTATGATGGATACATTAAAGAAATTTCAATAACTGCATCAACCTAATTTGATTGTTAGAGGATAAGTTTTATAACTTATCCTGAATTAAGTACATATTTAAATTTTATGTGCTTAATTCAGGACAAGTAAAAAGAGGGGGAGAAAATAATGGAAAATGCAACCGACGCGTTAAAAATGACTTTTGCAGTTTTTATGTTTATAATAGCTTTATCACTATTTTTTTCTCTACTAACAAAAGCTAAAGACACTGCAGATTCAGTATTATGGTATTCAGATAAAGCCAATTATTATGATTGGACACAAGAAACAACAGATGATGGAAGAACGGTAGGAGAAGATACTGTAATTGCAACTTTAAGCACACAAGCTAAGGAGAAAGTTTTGGTTCAGATTGTTGATGGAACTAATGTAGTAACTTTTACTCTATTCAATACAAATAAAGAAAGAACTGAATATATTGAAAGATACTTAAAAACTGGTACAAATAAATATAAAGAAAGAGTAGTAGAAATATCAACTGGCGGAGTATATAGAACAGCCGAAGATGGAACTAAAATAGTAATTCAACCAGGTACAACAAGAACATATGTAATTTACAAAAAAATTTAAAGTTAGGGAGGAAAGAAAATGTCAGATACATTTATTACTGTTATGACGGTTATGGTAGCAGTTGTTGCACTATTTATAATACCAGTAATGGCAACAGCTAATCAAAACGATAAAATAACTCAAACATCAGTACAAACAATAGTGGCAGAATTTGTAAATACTGCTGCAAAAGAAGGAAAAATATCAGAGGAAAATTATGATGACTTTATTCAAAAATTATACGCAACAGGAAATTCATATGATGTTGAATTAGAAGTACAAGTGCTTGATGATAACCCAGGAAAAAAAGGACAAGACATTAACAAAATAGGAGAAAATATTTATTATTCTGTTTTTAAAAATGAAGTTGAAAGCAAATTAGAAAGTGATCATGTGTATAAACTTAAACAGGGTGATTATATTAAGGCAAAAGTACAAAATACTAATGTAACGTTTGGAACACAGTTTAAAAACTTTATATACAGTATTGTAGGTAAAGATATAATTGCAATTGAGGCTAGTAGCTCTGCATTAGTTACAACAACAGGAAAATAATGTTAATATATGGGGGCAGAACATTTAGTGTGACTGCCCTAATTTTAAAATAGATGAGAGGAGAACAGAAAAATGTCAGATACACTTATGGCAATAATAGGAATTTTTTTAGGGGTTATACTTATGTTTGTTCTTCCATTAACAATAATGGCAAATAAAAATGATGAAATTTCACAAACTGTTGTACAAGTAGCTGTATCTGATTTTGTAGATACTGCAACAAAAAAAGGAAAAATAACAGCATTTGATTATGATAAATTAATACAAAAATTAAGTGCAACAGGAAATTCATACGATGTTCAAATCGAAGCACAAATAATAGACGATAACCCAAGAAGAGCAGCAACAACATTGGCAAGGGAACAAACAGGTGAATTTAAATACTATTCAGTATATACAAACACTATTCTAGAAGAGGTAGACAATAATGGAGAATACCCATTAAAGAAAGATGACTATTTAATAGTAAATGTAAAAAATACAAATATAACACTTGCAACATCATTAAAAAGTATATTTTATAGGTTAATAGGTAACGAAACATATGCAATAGGAACATCATCATCTGCACTAGTTGTAAACGACAATACTGCTGTAGTTGAGCCAGAGGCAATAGGTAATATTCCAGAAAAACCAAGTTATGTGACAAAAGAGGTAACTATATATATATCTAACATTAATAAAATATCTAGCAATGTTACTTTTATAATAGATGTAACTGGAAGTATGAGGGATACTGCTGGAGCAAGTGGATACTCAAACAGGATGGACATGGTTAGAAGCAATGTAAAATCTTTCTTGCAACAGATAGAAATGCCAGAAGAAAGTGACCCAGATAACCCAATTATAAATGTTGTTAGATTTGGTACAATTTCTGAAATTATGACGCCAACAGGAATAAACACAAAAAGTGAGTTGAATACTTTCTTGAATGGCGATTACATGACAAAAATTAATGAAAATGACACCAAATTTTATAGCAAAGAAAATTATGATTTAGGTTTAGAGGATGGCTTAAAATGCATAAAGAGAAATAAAACAGTTAATTCAAAGCCAAACACTGTAATAATAATAACAGACGGACAAAAAGATTATAGCAGCTCATACTGTATTAGTCATAATGGTAACATGAGTGAATACGCAAAAAAATACATAACAGATGAAGGAGCAACCGTATATGCTGTTGGAATTCAAACAAGTACAGATGTATTAGACTCAATGGTTTTAGACCCTAATAAATATACTTACCAAATTTACAATAACACAGGTCTTAACAGCTTATTAAAAATCATAAAAAAAGATATTGTTACAGAGGATCAAAAGAAGGTTGTTGCTGTTGATGGAAAGATTTTATTAGAAGATGTAAAAGAAATTTCATCAAGTAAACCTCTAAGAATAAAGATTACAGGACCAATAGAACAAGAAATTATTATTACATCACCATCTAATGCTATGATAGATAAGATTGGAGCTAATTATTGGCTGGATTTATTAGTAGTAGCATCAAAAATTGGTGGCATAGAAGTTATGGATAATTGTAATGTAGGTATATACTACTAAAGCAAAAATCTACAATACGAAGGGATGATAAGAAAACATGAAAGTACAAAACTTAGCAATAATATTTTTAGTAATATCAATACCATTAGTAATGATTTTATCATATTATTTATCTTTACAACAAAAAACGTTGAGTTTGCAAGCTGAGTATGATACAAAGCTTGCAGAGGCAACAAAGGAAGGCATTAAGGCTTTTGAGGTAAATACAGTTGATTGGACAGATTGGGTAAGTGAGGTAAGCAGTCAGAAATCAAGAAATAATGTTCAAGCATCAATAAACACATTTATAACAAGCTTGGCAAATAACTTACATGTATCTGGAACTGCAAAGGAATTTATGCTAAATTACATACCAGCTGTTGCAATGACAATGTATGATGGATATTATATATATGCACCAACATACACACCAGTTTCTGCAAATAACGATGATGGTGTACAGTTATTTTACGATACAACTTCTGGTGGAGCAAATAAGGCAACACTATCTGATGAAGGCGAAATATTGTATGAAGCAGCTGAAGATGGAAAAACATATTATTATACATATACAAATGAATTTATGGAGACAGAAACACAAGAATACTCAAATCTAACAACAGATATAACAAAAGCTAAAATGGAACACAGAAATATTCTAAATAACAAAATTTCATATTCGGGCAGATATGCAACAACAACAAATTCTACAAATGTATTAATAAATTATACACTAGATAATAGAATATACGTTTATGGTACAGTAAATAATGAGGCTGTCAATAAAAATGGCTATTTGGTTTATTTTGATAATAATAATGTATTACCACGAATAACTGTTGATGCAAATGCAAAAAATGAGAGTAATATACATGTACAAGAATCTGTTGGAAACACTATATACAGCAAAAAGATGGCAGATTCAACATCAAGAAAAACAGAAATTGAGCCGGAAATTTTAACAGAGCAAATTTTATATAAAAAAGAAATTGACGAAAAATACAGATTACAAACATTTAAATATATTTATGATATACAAAACGAAAAACTATATTATGATGAAGAAGTAGAAAACTTTTTTACATTAAATGATGATAAAACTCAAAACTTTATACCAAATTCATTGGAAATCAAAGCGGGAAAAGATAAGTGTAGATATAAATCAGTATCAGTACTGCTAGGATATGGAGAAACAACAGAGTTCAAAAAAATATACCAGGTACTAAATGGAAGAGATAAGGGCAAGTGGTATATAGACATAAAAGAAGATTCTGAAGAAGCAAAACTAGCGGGAATCGAAGAAATAGATACAGAAATTACAGAAATTAATAAAGCAAAATTAGGACTAGTTTATCTAGGAGATATTCAAGGAATTTGTAGAGATTATAGTGATATTAGTTACTATGTTGAAGCATATGCTTTTACAAACTGGGTAAAGCAAAACTTAGGAAATAAAAATTTAAAACAGTTAACAGTTGATTATGATGAGACAAGTGGTGATTATCAAGCAAATAGTAAAGATATAGAAGAAGGTAACATTTTTAATATTACAATGGATAATGACCCAGAAAAGGAATTATCAATTTTTGTACAGCATAAGAAAAAACTAATGAAAGAAAGCATTACAAGTAATTTAATACTTTCATTATCTAACTATAATGCAAATGGAAAATATGACTTTAAACTTCCAATGCTAACAGATAGTGACTGGAACCAAATTTTTAGCAATATATCATTAATATCATTCTTCCAAGGTGTGCCAATTGGGCTAAAAACATATAACAATTATGCAATAGCAACAAGTACAACAAATAGAGAGTATGTAGACCCAGGAGAGCTATATTTTAGTGGCCCAGATGCAAACTATCATAGAGTATATTGCGAAAAATGTGGTAATCAAACATATATAGGCTATAGAAGTGTAGAATATGTACAAAGAGAATATACAGCTACATTAGCTGATGGGACAAATAATACAACATACTATTATCAACATGATAATGGGGGAGACACAAACTCAGAAATAGCATGCTACTATTGTACAATTAATAAATCAAATTACAAACAGTCTACAGATTTAGATACACTATATAAACAGGCAAAATCATATAATGAAGCATTAGCAAGAGAAAGATATTATCAAAAACAAGCAATTGGAGGAAGAATAGGAATAACTGTAACATATCACCCAGGACTTGAAATTGGTGACGAAATAACGGCCGTATACAATATTCCAGATCCACAAGAAGCTGATATTGGTGCATCAATTAAGATACAAGGAAAAGATCCAATTCCAACAGCAACAACAAATGATCAATTTATTAAATACGTATTTGTTGGTTGGGCTGAAGTACCAGGATCTACAACTGTAAAATATATGCCTGGAGATTCACAAGCATTTTATGAAGACATAGATCTTTATGCAGTATGGAGAATATCATTAAGTGATTTAAACTGGAAAAAAGATTACTTATGGAAAAGAGGAGGCAATCCATTTGACCAAGGTTTAGGAAGTGGAAACCGGTGATGTTCATGATGGAAGTATTTCATATATTGACATTATAGATAATGGACTTGATGGAGCTACTGTAAGGATGGTTGGAAACAGTGAGTATGCAGGAAAAGGTGCAACTTGGGCTACATTTAAATCAGAGTTCGTATCAATTGAAGAATTTCAATTCAAATATTCAATAAACAAAGGAGATAGCTTTAACTCAGGAGGCTTTATGTTTAATGTGGTTGAAACAGATACAAAGCTTAAAGGATATTTGTTAAGTATAAACTTTGCAGGTGATTTTTATTCTAAGGCTCATAATAAAAATGGTGCAATATTTGAATTTGAATATACAAAAGGAAATAACACAAAGAATTTTGAAGTTTTAAATTTAGTTGAAGAACTTAAGTTTGGAGCATATACTGGTGGAAGAGAAAGCTCAGGACAAGGAGAGATTTCAATAAAAGTTACAGATACTGGATATATAGTACATGGAACAGAGTTATCTAAAGATTATGTAATAAATGTACGGTACTCCACAACCAGATACATTTGGCTTCTATTCAGACCACTACTCACATAACTGTAGCCAAATAGGAAACTTTATATTGGATAATATTAAAGTTGTTGTTGTAAGGAACAAATAGTATAACCAATCTAAAAACTGGTTACCCTACATATAGGGTGACCAGTTTTGAAATTTTTAAAAAGAACTTTATTAATAATATTCCTCTTAATAACTCTAATATACACAGTAAACATATCCAACATACCAAAAAAAGTAATCTTATTCGAAAACGAAAAACTCTCTCTAGGTGAAATTCCAGGAGTTACGCTAAAACACACACAAAGCTCAACAATAGAAACATCAATAAGCAGCCGGAAAAACCAACCAAACAACAATAACAGTAAGTCTATTCAACTTAATAAAAGTAAAAGATGTTGATGTAACAACGGTTAAAACAACAAAAGTAGTACCACTAGGCAATATAATTGGCCTAAAGCTATACTCAGATGGAGTTTTAGTAATTGGCATGACTGAAATAGAAGGCAAAAAACCATATGAAAACACAGGCATAAAAGAGGGAGACTTAATAATAGCCGTAGACAACATAACAGTAACAACAACAGAAGACCTAATAAACTGTGTAAATGCTTCCAATGGACAAGATATCCAAATAAAATATGTTAGAGAAGGAACAGAATATATTGCACAAATGGAGCCAGTAAAAACAAAAGAAAATAAATATAAAATAGGCTTATGGGTAAGAGATGGAGCGGTTGGTATTGGAACAGCAACATATTACGAGCCAGAAAGTGGCAAAATTGCAACACTTGGGCATGGAATAGTAGATAGAGACACAGATAAGTTAATTACAATAGAACATGGAACTTTGCATGGAAGCACAATTACAAAAATAAAAAAAGGCGAAGAAGGAACTCCAGGCGAAATTAGAGGAATAATTGATGAGGATAAAAATATAGGAACAATAAACCTAAACACAAAATTTGGAATTTATGGAACTTTAAGTGAGCTAAATGTACTTGGTATAGATAAGCAAAATAGCCTAGAAGTTGCTTTAAAAAGTGAAATACAAACAGGTAAGGCAACTGTAATACTAAGCCTAGATGGTGGACCACGAAAAGAATATGAAATAGAAATTAAAAAAATATATAAAAACAACACAGAAGATAATAAAAGCATGTTAATAGAAATAACAGACCAAAACTTAATAGAAAAAACAGGTGGAATTATACAAGGAATGAGTGGAGCACCAATAATACAAAATGGTAAATTTATAGGAGCAATAACGCATGTGCTTGTAAACAATCCACTTCAAGGGTATGCAGTATTTGGAGAAACTATGATAAAACAAATGAATAGGTAGCTTTAAATTAAAAGCTACCTATTTTAAAACTATCTACAGTTGTTATTTGTTCTTTCATTTTGGTTGTTATTGTTCTCGCTGTTTCTATTGCTGTTTTTGTTCTTTTTGTTGTTTTTATTATTTTTGTTCTCTGACATTGAAAAATACACCTCCTAGAAATTTATAATAATATTATTAACTACAAAGGACAAAATATACATTACATTTGCACAAAAACAATAGGCGAATTATGTAAATAAAAGAAGGTGTAAAAAACTTTATGTCGAATAATATATAGTAGGAAAGGTGCTAAAATATGGTGCGATATAGTGAAGCTTTGATTGATGAAATTAAGTTAAATAATGATATAGTAGACATCATATCACAATATGTAATATTAAAAAGAAGCGGTAGAAATTTCTCAGGATTGTGTCCTTTTCATAAAGAGAAAACGCCTTCTTTTTCTGTTTCTCCAGATAGGCAAATTTTCCATTGTTTTGGCTGTCGGAGTTGGTGGTGATGTTATTTCATTCATATGCAAAATAGAAAACGTAAATTATAGAGAAGCAATACAAATACTAGCAGAAAAAGCAGGAATAGCACTTCCAACATCAGATAATGCGCAAGAAAACAAAAATGATTTTTTAAAACAAAAAGTATATGAAATAAATGAAATCGTAGCAAATTTTTATCATCAAAATCTTTATTTACCAATCGCAAAACCAGCACAGGAATACGTAAAAAAGAGAAAGTTAGATAACAATACATTAAAGAAGTTCATGATAGGCTATTCTGGAACAGGAAACGAAGTATATAAACTTCTTAGAGAAAAAGACTTTACAGATGAACAAATCTTAGCCTCAAATCTTGTAAAGAAAACAAGCTATGGATATTCAGATATTTATAAAAACAGATTAATGTTTCCAATACAAGATGTTAGAAACAAATACATAGCATTTGGAGGAAGAGTTTTGGACGACTCAAAACCCAAATATATAAACTCACCAGAAGGAATAGCTTACAGCAAAGGTAGAAACCTATATGCAATGAATGTTGCAAAAAATGCAAATATGGGTAAAATAATAATGGTTGAAGGATATATGGATACCGTATCACTTCACCAAAGAGGAATAACAAATGTTGTAGCATCACTCCGGAACAGCACTTACAGAAGGACAAGCAAGGTTACTTAGAAAATATACAGAAAAAGTGATTATCTCATATGATTCTGATGGAGCAGGGCAAGCAGCAACAATGCGTGGACTTGAAATTCTAAAAAACGTTGGATGTGATGTTAGAATTCTTCAAATGGAAGGTGCAAAAGATCCAGATGAATATGTTATAAAATATGGAAATGGCAGATTTAATATGCTTGTAGATAATGCAATATCTTTGGTAGAATTTAAAACGAAAGTATTAAAAAAGAGTTTGGACTTGAACAACGTAAGCGATAAAATAAAATTCTTAAAAGAAATAGCAAGGCTACTTACAACCGTAGATAGCAAAATAGAGCAAGAATTATATATAGACAGAATATCAAGTGAATATGGTATTTCAAAAGAAGCACTTTATGCTGAAATAAATAAAACAACAAACAAAAATATATCTATAAAAACTTTAGAGAAAAAGCCAAGGCCAGTTATAAAAAAAGAAGATGTAGATAAAAAGCTTATAGAACGCGAAAAAGCAATAATAGCACTATTAATACAAGAAAAAGAAAATGTAATAGAACAAATAAAAAAAGAAATAAGATTAGAAGATTTTAAATCGGAAATCAACAAAAAAATATTACAAAAATTGTATGAAGAATACGAAAAAGGAAATAGTAATATAAATGCAATAATGAACGCATTTGTAGATGATGAAGAAACAATGAGTAGACTTACAGAAATAATGGCAGAAGAATATCAAATAGAACCAGACCAGAAAACAATTAAAAATGTAATAAATACATATAAAATAGAAAAACTAGATAACAAAAAAATGGAGCTCTTAGAAAAGGAGCAAGACCCAAATTTAACAAAAGAGGAAAGAGAAAAAATCATTGAAGAAATAAACAAAATAATTATACAAAAAAAACTAGTAAAATAAAGCTTTTTTCCAAAAAAAGAGGAGGATAATATGGAAGAAGAAAAAGAAGTTAAAGTAGAAGAAAAAGCAGAGAATAAAGTAGAAAATGCAAACACTCAAGATGCAGAAAAAAAGGTTACAGATATAATTAAAAAGGCAAAAGAAAAGGGAAATATAACCTATGGAGAACTTGCAACAGAACTTGGAGAAGTAAACCCAGAACAAATAGATAAGGTATTTGATGCAATGGAAGAAATGGGAGTAGACGTATTAAAAGATGACGACATAGAAGAACCAGATTTAGAAGATTTAGAAGAAGTTGAAAATCTAAAATTAGATGATTTAGATTCAATGAATTTTGATAGTGCAAATACAGATGATCCAGTCCGTATGTATTTACGTGAAATAGGTAAGATTCAGCTATTATCATATGATGAAGAATTAGAACTTGCAAAAAGAATTCTACAAGGAGATGAGGAAGCAAAGCAAAAACTTGCAGAATCTAACCTAAGATTAGTCGTCAGCATTGCTAAAAAATATGTAGGAAGAGGACTTCTATTCTTAGACTTAATACAAGAAGGAAACATGGGCTTAATAAAAGCAGTGGAAAAATTTGATTATACAAAAGGATATAAATTCAGTACTTATGCAACATGGTGGATAAGACAAGCAATAACAAGGGCAATAGCAGACCAAGCAAGAACAATAAGAATACCAGTTCATATGGTTGAAACAATAAATAGATTAATACGTACATCAAGATTACTTTTACAAAGACTTGGTAGAGAGCCTAGCCCAGAAGAAATTGCAAAAGAAATGGATATGCCAGTTGAAAAGGTAATGGAAATACAAAAAATAGCACAAGACCCAGTATCACTAGAAACTCCAATTGGAGAAGAAGATGATAGCCATTTGGGAGACTTTATACAAGACGAAGATAGTCCAGCACCACAAGATTCAGCTTCATTTACACTTATGAAAGAACAACTAGACGAAGTAATGAATACTTTAACACCAAGAGAAGCTAAAGTATTAAAACTTAGATTTGGTCTAGAAGATGGTAGAGCAAGAACACTAGAAGAAGTTGGAAAAGAGTTTGATGTAACAAGAGAAAGAATAAGACAAATAGAAGCAAAAGCACTAAGAAAACTAAGACACCCAAGTAGAAGCAAACGTTTACGTGATTATATGAACTAATTTTAAATAAATAATACAATTGGAATAGTTAATAATTATTGCTAATTATTAACTATTCATTAAATAAAGAGAGGAAGATTCAATATGTGCAATCATAATCTAGAAGGAAAATACGAACCAAATGAATTTGAAGAAAGAATATACAAAAACTGGGAAGAAAAAGGATATTTCAAACCAAGTGGAGATAAATCAAAAGGTAATTACTGCATAATGATGCCACCACCAAATGTTACAGGAAAATTACATATGGGACATGCACTAGATGGAACACTACAAGACATACTAATTAGATATAAAAGAATGCAGGGATATAATACTTTATGGGTTCCAGGAACAGACCATGCAGCAATAGCAACAGAAGCTAAAATAGTAGAAAAGCTAAAAAAAGAAGGAATAGATAAACACGATTTAGGAAGAGAAAAATTCCTAGATGAAGCATGGGCATGGACTAAAGAATATGGTGGAACAATTGTAAAACAACAAAAAAGACTTGGTTGCTCAGCAGATTGGTCTCGTTCAAGATTTACAATGGATGAAGGCTTATCAAAAGCAGTTCTTACAGTATTTAAAAGGTTATATGATAAAGGGCTAATTTATAAAGGAAAAAGAATGATAAACTGGTGCCCAGAATGTAACACATCAATTTCAGATGCAGAAACAATTTACAAAGAAGAACCAACTCACCTTTGGTATATAAGATACAAAGTAGTAGGGGAAGATAGATACTTAACTGTTGCAACAACAAGACCAGAAACAATGCTTGGAGATACAGGAGTTGCAGTACACCCAGATGATGAAAGATATAAAGATTTAATAGGTAAAAAATGTATATTACCAATAATGAACAAAGAAATTCCAATAATAGCTGATAGATTTGTTGAAAAGGAATTTGGAACAGGTTGCGTAAAATTAACACCAGCACATGACCCAAATGATTATCAAGCAGGCTTAACACACGGTTTAGATATAATAGAAGTATTTGATGAAAACTTCAAAATGAATGATTTAGTTCCAGAATACAAAGGGCTAGATATGTATGAAGCAAGAAAAAGAATTGTAGAAAGGCTAGAAGAAATTGGAGCACTAGTTAAAATAGAAGACTACACACATAATGTTGCAAAACATGATAGATGTGGTAAGACTGTAGAACCAAAAGTTTCAGACCAATGGTTTGTTGCAATGAAAGAATTAGCAAAACCTGCAATAGAAGCAGTAAAAACAGGAAAAACAAGATTTGTGCCAGAAAAATTTGAAAAAACATATTTTAACTGGTTAGAAAATATACAAGATTGGTGTATATCACGTCAAATTTGGTGGGGACACCAAATACCAGCATACTATTGCAAAGATTGTGGAGAAATAAATGTTGAAATAGAAAAACCAGAAAAATGTTCAAAATGTGGAGGTACTAATCTAGTTCAAGACGAAGACACACTAGATACATGGTTTAGCTCTGCACTATGGCCATTCTCAACACTTGGCTGGCCAGAAGAAACAGAAGACCTAAAAACATTCTTCCCAACAAATACATTAGTAACAGGTTACGACATAATATTTTTCTGGGTAGTAAGAATGATGTTCTCTTCACTAGAACAAATGGGAGAGGTTCCATTTAAAGACGTATTTATTCATGGAATAGTTAGAGATAGCCAAGGAAGAAAAATGTCTAAGAGCTTAGGAAATGGAATAGACCCATTAGATATTATAGAAAAATATGGAACAGATAGTTTAAGATATTCATTAGTATCTGGAACATCAGCTGGAAACGACATGAGATTTATGCCAGAAAAATTAGAAGCAGCAGGAAATTTTGGAAACAAAATTTGGAATGCAGCAAAATTTGTACTTATGAATTTAGAGGATGTAGATGAAGAATTCCTAAAAGAAGATATAAAGAATATAAAGCTTCAAATTGAAGATAAATGGATAATTTCAAAACTAAACACATTAGCAAAAGAAATTGCTGTAAACATGGATAACTATGACTTAGGTGTTGCAATAGATAAAATTTACACATTTATCTGGAACGAATTCTGCGACTGGTACATAGAAATTGTGAAAACAAGATTATACGATAAAGAAAACCAAACAAGAAAAACAGCACAATACGTATTAAATAAAGTTTTAGGAGATGCTCTAAAACTACTACATCCATTTATGCCATTTGTTACAGAAGAAATATATAGTAAATTATATAATGAAGATGCAAGTATAATGATAGCTAAATACCCAGAATATAGCCAAGACTTAGACTTCAAGAAAGAAGAAGCTCAAATTGAAGAATTAAAAGAAGTAATTACAGGCATAAGAAATGTTAGAACAAAAATGAATGTACATCCATCAAGAAAATCAAAACTAATATTCATAGCAAAAACGGAATATCAAGAAGTAATAAAAAATTCAGAAGGCTTTATAAAAAAATTAGGATTTAGTGAAGAAATAGAAGTAAAAGTGTCAAAAGAAAATATACCACAAAACGCAGTAAACGTTGTAACTAAAGAACTAGAAGTATTTATGCCATTTGAAGATTTAGTAAATATAGAAGAAGAAAAAGAAAGACTAGAAAAAGAGAAAGAAAAGATATTGGTCGAAAAGGAAAAAACAGACAAAATGCTTGGTAACCCAGGGTTCTTAGCAAAAGCACCAGAAGCAAAAGTTTTAGAAGAAAAAGAAAAACTTGCAAAATTTAACGAAATGCTAGAAACAATAGAGCAAAGAATAAACAATTTAAAATAAAAAAATAAGGGAGAAACAAACTCCCTTATTTTTGGCTTCAGCACAACTCCGAAAGCATTGCAAGACCTGCTTTGTACATTTCCTTCTGGAAAGCCTTAGACTCCAAGTCATGCTCATCAAGACCAAGAACATTGAAATCTTTATTGGCTCTTGCAAGTCTTCCACTTTTGGTTAAGTAGAAGAAGTAAGAGCCGATGTCTGTTTCACCAGGAAGAAATACCTCAAAGAAGTAAAGATTTTCTCCGGTACAGTCATCTTTAACAATGCCGTGGAACTTCGTTGTAAATTTTGCCATGATGTTTCCCTCCTAAAAAATATTTTTGATGTAAATACAAGTAAGTCAAGCCAAAGAGGAATGGTCAACATAATATAATTTATTATAACATATCTTATAAGAATATTCAAATTTTAACAAAAAAAGAGAGTTAAGTAATAAAACTTAACTCAAAACGTTGGTAGCGAGAAGTGGATTCGAACCACCGACCTGTCGGGTATGAACCGAATGCTCTAGCCAACTGAGCTATCTCGCCGTGAACTATTCTATTATACATAGTTTTGTCCCATTTGTCAAGAAAAAATCAAAAAAATTATTTTTTCTTTTTAATTTCTGGTATTATAATATTTTTTTTGTCTTCTTTTGGGTTTGGTTTAGCAACATTAAGATGTTCATAAACAGGCGAAATTTCAAGATTTTCACCATTTTCATCAACAACAACTTCAATATCTTTATTTTCTTCTTCCATAGAAATCACCTGAAAAAATAATAGCATAAATAGAAAAAAATGTCAAACTGTTTGACCAAAATAAACAAAAATGCTATAATTTTAAGCAGAAGGAGAAAATCAAATGGAAGAAAGAAAAATGAAATTAGCAGATAATACTTTTCCTATAAGCAGTGAAGAGATTTTAAGACAAAACCAAGAATTTAGAAAGAATGGTAAATATAGCAGAAAAATTGAAAGAGCAGTTTCTGTAAGTATAAATGCACTGGAAAAATTTAAAAATAAAAAAGAATTAACAAAAGAAGAAGAAGAGAGGAAAGCTGTTGCAAAAGCAATAATAGATACATGGCTTAAATACAGTCAAAACAGCGAGAAAGAACAAGAAAAAGAAGAAGAAAGGTAAAAATATGCAAAAATGCTTGCATTTACTAAAAAACAATAGTATAATATTTAAAGAATTGAATTTAATTATGTTTTAAAAAGAAACCAAGTAGAGTTTTATAGTTACAATAATTAGAGAGGTAGTGGAGGCTGAAAACTACTAGTATATAAAATTTCGAATTACACTTCTTATAGTAATTAACGTGTAGCTACGTAAAGCGAGTAATGAGGCATAAAATATTTATGTAAAAAAAGGTGGTACCACGAGTTAAATCGTCCTTTGGGAATGATTTAACTCTTTTTGTTTTAAAGTTTAAAAGGAGGAATAATGATGACAGTTTTTGAAGACTTAAAATGGAGAGGACTTATTAAAGATATTTCAAGTCCAGAATTAGAAGAAAAGCTAAACAAAGGAGGTTTAAGCTTTTACATAGGAACAGACCCAACAGCTGATAGTTTACATGTTGGACATTTATCAAGTTTCCTAATTTCAAAAAGATTAAAAGAAGCAGGACATCATCCATATCTATTAGTAGGTGGAGCAACAGGAATGATTGGTGACCCAAGACCAACAAAAGAAAGAGCAATGATATCTAAAGAACAAGTTAGTAAAAACATTGCAGGTTTAACAAAACAAGTAAAAGAGCTATTTGGCTTTGATGTTGTAAACAATTATGACTGGACAAAAGATATAAACGTTTTAGACTTCTTAAGAGATTATGGAAAATACTTTAACATAAACTACATGTTAGATAAAGATATAATTAGAAGAAGACTAGAAAGTGGAATAACATACACAGAATTCTCATACATGCTTTTGCAAGCATTAGACTTTAAATACCTACATGAACATAAAGGTGTAGACATGCAATGTGCAGGTTCAGACCAATGGGGAAACATTACAGCAGGAATAGATTTAATTAGAAAATCTACAGGAGACGAAGTATATGGTTTCACAATGCCTCTTGTAACAGATTCTCAAGGTAATAAATTTGGAAAGAGCGAAGGAAATGCTTTATGGTTAGATAAAGAAAAAACATCAAGCTATGAACTATACCAATTCTTTGTAAATGTTGAAGATTCAATGGTTATAGATTACTTAAAAATTTACACATTCTTATCAAAAGAAGAAATAGAAGAATTAGATGAAAGAAATAAAGCACACCCAGAATTAAGAGAAGCACACAAAGCACTAGCAAGAGAAATAATAACATTTTTACATGGCAAAGAAGAATACGAAAAAGCTGTAGATTTAGCCGACCATTTATTTAACAATAAGTTTAAAGACTTATCAAAAAAAGATATTGAAGATTTATTCAAAGGCCAAGAAATAAAAGAAGTTGAAGAAGGAATAAATTTAGTAGAATTAGTTAATAACATGGGAATTGCAAAAAGCAAAAGAGAAGCAAGGGAATTCATCGAAGCAGGAGCAATTTCAATAAATGGAGAAAAAGTAACAGATTTAGAAACAACTATAAATAAAGATATGTTTATAGAAAACACATATATAGTTGTAAAAAGAGGAAAGAAAAATTATTACATTGGAAAACTAAAATAATTTATAAAATAGTGTTGTAAAAATCTTAAAAATGAGATATACTATTCTCAAATTTAAATAAAGGGGAGATATAGAATAAAAAAAACATTAAAAACAATGTTAGTTATAGCAATGCTTTCAATAGTTATAATATCTATGACAGCTTGTGGAAAAAAGGAAGAAGAGAATATTGATAACAAAAAAGAAGAGAATAGAGCAGAAAGCATAAATGAAACTAACAAAAATAATACAGAAGTAGTTGAAAATAATCAAACAACTACAGATGATAATAGTACAACTGGTAATGAAACAAAAACAACAGACATTTCAAGAGGAGAATGGATTGGTAATCAATATGTAAATGAATTTGCTAACATAAAATTCAATCTACCAAGTGGATGGTCTAAATATTCAGATGAACAAATTGCACAAGTAATGAATGTTGGAGTAGAACTTTTAAATGATGATCAAAAAAAGTTAGCTGAATTAGCACAAAGTATGGTAATCTATGGAATGGTTGCAAATGATGATACAACAAAAGCAAATGTAAGTGTATTACTAGAAAAACCAACAATGAAAATCACTCCAGAATCTTATGCTACAAGCTTAAAACAACAACTAGAAGCAATTAGTAGCATTCAATACAAAGTAAATGAAACTGCAACAGCTAAAGTAGGATCAGAAGAATATACAGCATTAACATCAACAGCAAGTGTATCAGGAGTAGAAATTGGGCAATCTTACTATATAAGAGCAGAAGGAGATTATATTATTACTATAATAGTTACAACAACAGGAGAAGGACAATTAGATACAATATTAAAATGTTTTGAATAAGGTTAAAATAAAAAAACTCTCTACGGATGAGGTAGAGAGTTTTTGTTGTTTTTTGTAGAATTTTAAAACATCACCGTAACAACCATAAATTAAAAAGCATAATATGTAATATGAGGTGAATAAGGTTGGAATGGTTTCAAGATTTAAACCCTGTAATTCAAAGCTTTATAGCAACGATATTTACATGGGGAATAACAGCACTAGGTGCTTTAGTTGTATGCTTTTTTAAAGAAATAAATAAAAAAGTATTAGATACAATTCTTGGGTTTAGTGCAGGTGTAATGATAGCTGCATCATTTTGGTCATTAATTGCTCCTGCTCTTGAATTATCAGAAGAACTTCGGATACATAGTATGGGTGTTACCAACTATAGGCTTTATAGCAGGTGGGTTATTTGTACTATTATCCGATACATTCTTAGATAAAATGTTAAAAAATAAGAAAGGGCTTAGAAGTGATACTTCACTTAAAAGATGCATTTTGCTTATTTCTGCAATCACAATTCATAATATACCAGAAGGAATGGCAATAGGTGTTGCATTTGGTGGAATTGCAAGTGGAGTACCAGGGATGACTGTAATTGGAGCTGTAATGCTTGCAATTGGAATAGGAATACAAAATTTTCCAGAAGGAGCGGCAGTATCTTTGCCACTTAGAAGTGAAGGCTTTTCAAGATATAAAAGCTTCATGATAGGGCAGGCATCTGCTTTAGTCGAGCCAATATCAGCAGTCATTGGAGCAATACTTGTAATGTATATTAGAAGTATGATGCCATTTTTACTAGCATTTGCAGCAGGTGCAATGCTAATAGTTGCAGCAAGGGAGCTTTTACCAGAATCAGTAAAAGAACACAAGAATTTATCTACACTAGGCTTAGTGTTTGGATTTGTTTTAATGATGATTTTAGATGTTACATTAGGATAAAAATTAGTTATTATCTAGATTTATTACTGTAAGTAGCCAAACGCAGGAGTTTTGTATTTAGAGAAAATCGAAGACCCCCGAAACACTTCTTTAGGCGTCGCAAACGTGGGTTCGATTTTAAATAAATACAAAAGCTCCGACGAGATTTGGCGGATTTGTAAAAACATAACATAAATTTAGAACTATTTGCATCTTGATTAATTATTCAAAATGTGGTAAACTTATAACGTTAAAAAACGATAGGAGGAATAACATGAAAAAGAAATTGAATAATGAAATTTATGAGGCAGATGAGATTTCTAATTATAGAGAACTAGTAAATAGAAGTGCCGAGAAGTATCCAAATAATGTTGCATACAAATTCAAACAAAATTTAGGAAAAACAAATCAAAAAGTAATTGAAAAAACATATAAGGAAGTAAGAGAAGAAATAGAAGCACTAGGTACAATGCTTTTAAATATGGGTTTAGAGAATAAAAAGGTAGCTTTAATAGGAAACAATAGATATGAATGGTGCGAGAGTTATTTCGCAATTACAACTTCAAATATTGTAGTTGTACCTTTGGATAAAGCACTACCAAATCAAGAGATTAGGTCTTTAATAGAAAGAAGCAAAGCTGATGCTGTTATATATGAAAATAAATATAATGAAGTGTTTAATAGCTTAAAAGAAGAAAACAACGAAACTTTAAAGTATTACATAAACATGGACTTAAAACAAGATGAAGATGGTATCTTATCTTTCACAAAACTAATAGAAAAAGGAAAAGACCTTCTAGCTAAAGGTGATAAAAAATATAGTGAAATTAAAATTGATAATGAAAAATTAAGTGTGTTAATATTCACATCTGGAACAACAAATAGGTCTAAAGGTGTTATGCTTTCACAGAAAAATATTACATCAAACATAATGGCAATGGCAAAAATGTCTAAAATGTACCCCAATGATGTACTTTTATCATTCTTACCATTACACCATACTTTTGAATGTACTATAACATTCCTTTATGGTTATTATAGTGGAGCAACAGTAGCTTTTTGTGATGGTTTAAAATACATAGCCAAAAACCTACAAGAATACAAAATAAGCGTATTTGTGGCAGTTCCATTAGTTCTAGAAACAATATACAAAAAAATACAAAAGGGAATAAAAGACCAAGGCAAGGAAAAAATTGTAAATACAATGAGCAAAATAGCTAACTTTTTACTAAAATTCCATATTGATATTAGAAGAAAAGTATTCAAAAACGTTTTAGACCAATTAGGTGGAAACCTTAGAATAGCATACTTTGGAGCAGCATCAATGGATAAAAATGTAATAAAAGGATATAACAATTTTGGAATAGATACAGTACAAGGTTATGGTTTAACCGAAACTTCACCACTTTTAGCAGCAGAAACAGATAAAGAACATTGCCCAGGTAGTGTTGGCATGGCACCTTTCAATGTACAATTAAGATTAGAAGGTGTAGATGAAAAGGGTGTTGGAGAAATTGTTGCAAAAGGACCTAATGTAATGCTTGGATATTACGAAAACCCAGAAGCTACAAAGGCAGTTTTAAAAGATGGCTGGTTCCACACAGGAGATTTAGGATATTATGATAAAGACGGATACCTTTACATAACAGGAAGGAAAAAGGAAGTAATAGTTCTAAAAAACGGAGAGAACGTATATCCAAGTGAAATAGAGTTTTTAGTAAACCAATTACCATATGTTGTTGAAAGTATAGTATTCCCAAGAGAAAATTCAAAAGGGGAAATATCATTAGGAATAAAAATTGTATATGATGAAGCGGGAATAAAAGAAAAATTTGGAGATAAAACTCAAAAAGAATACAAGAATTTAGTATGGGAAGATATAAAAGAAATAAACCAAAATTTATCACAATTTAAGAAATTAAAGGAAGTAGTAATAACAACAGAACCACTTGAAAAAACAACAACACAAAAGGTTAAAAGATTTAAAGAAATTGAAAAAATATTAGCAAAATAAAAACAGAAAATCAAATATAAAAAAATAAGAAGTTAGTATAATAAAATCGTTTGTCGAAAAATGTAAAAATTTGACGAACGATTTTTGTTGCAATTTCGAACCTTATGTGATATATTATTTATACATTATTCTTGACCAAAATTCTTAAAAGGTCAAAAAAAAAGATTTTAAATTAATTATTAAAATTTCTAAAAAGATTAAATCTAGGAAATTTCAAAATAAGATTAAAATTTAATAGCAAAAGAAAAATTATCAAGAAGATTATGATATATAAATTCACAAATGTATTTATAAAAGGAAATGAAAATAGGTGGCGAACAAAATAAGAAATACAAATAATGAATTAATAGACGTTGAAAATATTTACAAAGATATTAAGGAAAAAATATTAACAGCACGTTCCAAAATGTTAAAACATATTGATACAACGATGACTGAGGTTTATTGGTATGTTGGAAAAATTACTTTTGAACTATCAAATAATAGTACAAAAGCAAGTTATGGAAAACAAATAATTGATGCACTATCATCAAAACTAACAAAGGAATTTGGAAAAGGGTTTTCGGCTGTAAGTATAAGAAGGATGCGTAGATTTTATGAAATATATCCAATATGGTCGGCAGTGCCGACTGAATTAAGTTGGGCACATTTTCAAGAATTAATTAGAATAGAAAGAAAAGAAGAAAGAAAATTTTATGAAATTGAAACAATTAAATCAAATTGGGGATATAGAGAATTAAAGAGACAAATTAATACGAAATTATATGATAGATACTTAATATCTCCTAACAAGAATTTAATTATGGAAAAATCTAAAAATGGCCTAATAGAAAAGCAACCTGAAGAATTACTTAAAAACCCATATATATTTGAATTCGCTGGGTTAAAAGAGAATAAAGACTATTTTGAAACTGACTTAGAAAAAGCTTTACTCAATCATTTAACATATATGCCATCAAAAGAAGAACTTATAAAAATTATACAAGATGAAAAAGAGTTGATAGAATTAACAAGAAATGAAATAAACGAAAATAAGGAACAATAATTACAAACAAATGTTTACAAATCGAAAAACTTATGGTATAATAATCTCACGTAAAATTAAAAGAAGGTGCTTTTGTGTGGGTAATGTATATTTAGTAATCGATTTAAAAACATTCTTTGCTTCTGTGGAATGTGCTGAAAGAGGCTTAGATCCATTTACTACAAACTTAGTAGTAGCAGACCCGAGAAGGGGAAATGGCAGTGTGTGTTTGGCAATTACTCCTGCTATGAAAAATTTAGGTATTAGAAATAGATGTAGAGTATATGAAATTCCTAAAAATTTAAAATATATTATGGCAGTTCCAAGGATGAGCAAATATATGGAATATTCAGCAAATATTTATGGCATATATTTAAAATACATTTCAAAAGATGATATTTACCCATATTCAATAGATGAATGTTTTATAGATGTAACTCACTATTTAAAACTTTATAAAATGAATGCCATGGAACTTGCAAAAACTATGATGAAGGATATTTTAGATACATACAAAATTACTGCTACATGTGGCATTGGTAACAATATGTATTTAGCAAAGATTGCTTTAGATATTTTATCAAAACACAGCCCAACCAATATTGCATGGCTTAATGAAGAAAAGTATATAAAAACATTAGGGGACCATAAGCCTATAACAGATTTTTGGGGAGTTGGAAAGGGAACTGCAAATAGACTTAAGAAAATGGGCATTTTTACAATGAACGAGGTTGCAAGATGCAGTGAAAAAAGACTATATAAGGAATTTGGAATAAATGCACGTTTTTTGATAGACCATTCCAAAGGCTTAGAAACATGCACAATTGCTGATATTAAAGATTATAAACCTAAAACAACATCTTATAGCAATAGTCAAATATTATTTAAAGATTACAACTATGAAAGTGCAAGATTAATAGTTAAAGAAATGGTGGAGTTATTATCTCAAAAACTAATAGAAAACAACAAAAAAGCAGGAGTAATTAGGCTGTATATTGGGTATTCAAAAGATGTTATAAAGTCAACAGGTGGAAGTAGAAAACTAACAAACCCAAGTAATTTATATACAAATTTAGTTTTTGAATTCATGCAACTATTTGACCAAACCACAGACAAAGATACACCAATAAGAAAAGTACGGAATAAGTTTTGATAATTTGCAAGAAGATGATAATCAGCAAATAAATTTATTTGAAAGCTTAGAAAATCAAGATAAACAAAAGAAACTTGAAAAAACAATAATAGAGCTAAAAGCCAAAATGGGCAAAAATATAATTTTAAAAGGAATGAACTTAGAAGAAAATGCAACAACTCAAATTAGAAATAAATTAATAGGAGGTCACAATGGATACTAGTAAACAAGATAGAGCCAAGCAATTCATGGCTTTTGAAGCATTAACAGGATTAAAAGAAGTTTTTGAAGAAAAAGAACACGAATGTGAAGAAAAAGAAAAGCTCCAGAGTAGAGTTACTCTACCACTGGAGGAATAAAATTTTCAATTGCTTCTCTTAACTTAGGGTGATGAATTACAAAGTGAATAGAAGGGCTGTTTTCTTTGGAAATCATTACCCAATTTTTCTCACATATTGTAATTTGAATATTTCCAAAAGTATTATTAGCTTTCAAATTGATTTTGTAATTTGTATGTGACTTTTCAAACTTTTTAGTTTCTTCGAGATGCTCTAAATATTCTTCATAGCTATAACAAACTTTGTGTTCGAAAAAACTAGATGAAAGGGAAACTGAAAGAGGATGTTCTTCAAATTCAGCTTTAGACATTACATAAATTTCATCTTGAACTATATTTTCTTGAAATGTCTTGTTAAATATTTGCTTTTGTTCTTTTAAAGACTTTAATAACATTTGTACATTTTCATCTGAAATATCATTATGCTTTAATATTTTTGAAAGCAAACCTTCAGAAAGTGTATGAAATGGAAGTGAAGACAAAATTCTTCTATAATTAAAATGTTTCTTATTAGCTACATTTATAAAAGACATAAAGGCATTTTTGTTTTCATATCTATAAATTTCCATAAGAGGTTTTGCTTTGCTAAGTAAGTTTTGAGTTTTTTGTTTGTAATATTCTAACTCAGGTTTTGCACTTGTTAATGAGTATTTTCCGTTTTTATGATATCCATTTATGCACTCACCAGTAAGGGCAACAGTGCCTGAAACATAGTTCAAATGGCAGTAAACAGAAGTATCTACATTCGTTAAATAAAAAGGAGAAACTTGCCCTGTCATATAAATTGGTATCCAACTCTCTATCCCTAACATCATCTCATTAAATGGCCTATCTATGTTGTGAATGATATTTAAGTGTAAGCCCTTTTTTAAAGTCATTGCTATTGCAAACATCCACTTCTTGCCAAACTCAACATCTGCCGCCGTATCTTCCATTGGCATATCGCTACACATAAAAACTGGCTCAAGTGACTTTGAAAGAACAGTTGCTTTGAAAAAATCTAATTCACCTTTTTTCATTTCTTCTAGTCCATAATAATTTCTAGAACCAGATTTATAAAAAGGAACAAAAGGAACTTTCATTTCATCAAAATGAATTGCTTTAATATACTCATTAAGGTCAAAACTATCTAAGTTATTTAGAAAATCGTTAATGTAATTATGTGTAGGAGTAGAATTAGTAGAAAGCCATTTTGCTAATTTTAAAAGATAATTGTGGTTATCTTTTAAATCATCTAATTTGCAATTAATAAGCATAGAAACAGCTTTTTTGTCATCATCAGATTTGTATTTTGTTACAACATAGTTACATACTCCATCAATAAAGTTTTTAGGCTTAGAAGGTGTTCTACTGCCACTTCTAATTTTAGAAACAAAAGAGGCATCATAGCTAATAAACCTAGATAAATCTGCAATATTTATATTTAAAATCGAAATAAGCTCATTGAAATTTTTACTTAATTGTTCAAAATCAATAACAATATCACTTAAAGTTAATACTAAACCATTATAAATTTCTTCCTTAGATATTTCTATTTTTCTGCTAATTCCAATTTGGTATAGACCATTAGCTAAATGTTCAATTTGTTTACCTTTAATATTTGGTGTTCTCTCACCATTACGATATCTACTAATAACAGTAGAAGAGAGGCCAGATGTAGCTACCAAATCACTAGAGGAACATTTTAAATTTTTCATATAATTATTTAATTGTTCTGCAAATGTCATAATTAATCACCTATCTTAATATTTTTTACATATTATACTATACCACAAAATTATGTAAAAAACAATTACCAAATTGGCACGGAAAATTTGGTAGAAAAAGTGAAAAGAATAAATACATATGTTATAATAATTCTGTTAAAAATAAATTAAAGAGAAAGGAATAATTTTTATGGATGAGAAAAAATATACAAAAATAGGCATATTAGTTACAATTGTAATAGTTGCCATAGTTTTAGGAATAGGAGGATTAATCTTTTCAAAGGTTAATAAAAATAATAATATGAGTGAAGCTGAAAAGATAGCTAAAAAAGAGAATGTAAAAATTAGAGAAAATGAAGTAAGACAATTAACATTAGAAGATTATAGCACAGATGTATTTTCGATGAAAAAACCAAAAGGCTGGACAGTAGAAGGTGCTGGAATAGGGGTATTTTATGCAATTAGAGCATATGACCCACAAAATACAAATAACCAAGTATTTTTAATGGTAAAAATTCAACCATTGTTAAAAAGCACAGGTGCAAAAAACTTTTGGCAGAATTATTATAACTTAAGTGGTGGAAATTCACAATACAAAGTGTTTGCTGATGCGGTAGTATTAGATAACCCAACAACGGAAGGATTTTATAAAAAATTTGGAGAAATAACTTCATATGCAGGTTCAGTAGAACCAACACTAAGCTCTTTCAAATTTCCAACATTTAATAACTTTACAAAACAAGAAGAATTTGAATCTACAGCTTCTATGAAAAGCTTAGCACTTGATAGCAAAGTGTTAAGAGCAACCTTCCAAGGTGCTAACGCAAAAGAAGGAGAAGGCTTATTCTTGGCATCAGTTGTCAATTTTGGGAACCAATACCAAGGCGGAGTAGATATGTTATATTACATGGTTTATGATATAATGGCAGTAACATCTGAAAAGGATAAATTTATTGATTACAAGGATATTTTATTACAAACAGCAAATTCAATAAAATTTACAGATAACTATGTAAAAACAACAATTGATAATAGTAATGCCCAGACACAAAAAGCACTTGAGTTAAATGCATCAATACAAAGAGCTTTCGATTCATACATGAGTGCATGGGAAAGCAGAAGTAAGTCTTATGATATAATGAGCCAAAAACAAAGTGATGCAATGTTAGGTTATGAAAGGGTGTACGATACAGAAAATGGGGATATCTACAAAGCTTATAATGGATTCACAGATGATTATGATGGAGAAAGATATAAATCAATATCAGATAACATGTACACAGAGCCAACTTATGGATATATAGATAAATAAATTATGTTTAATGAAAGCAGATGATTTTGAAATTATCTGCTTTTAAAGTATAATAAATAAAAAGAAAAAAATGAAACTTTTTGAATTCTAAAATAGTATTAAAACCAAGAAGGGAAAAGGTGATTATATGAAAAAGGCAAGCATAATAGTATTAGCAATAATAATTCTAATAGCAATAGTTTTAGGAACAATGTATATAATTGATACAACTAGAATGCTAAAAAACAAAGAAGCAATCTTTAGCACATGGGGATATACAGTTAATGAACCAAAAGAAATAAAAAATGGCTCTAAAGATATACCTAAAGAAGATAAAATAATATTTAATGATAACGGTGGCAAAATGGCTTGCATTGAATATGATTGCAAAGCAAAAGAATTTAACGTAAATCAAGAAATACTAGAAAATTTTAAAATTCCAGAAGGAATGAAAGTACAAAGAGTGCTTGGAGTATATATTCCAAACAGAGATGTAGATGCACATAAATATAACATTTTGCACGATATCTCAATCTCTTTTGCAAATGAAAATAAAGCAATAACAATAACAGCAGCAATAAATGAAGAACCGTTTACAGATTATGCGAAACTTTCAGGAGACCCAGAGTATCAAAAATCTATTATAAATGGAACAGAAGTAGAACTATTCCGTGTAGATGCAACAAAAACAATAAACAAAGCTATGTATCAAAATGCAATTTTTGAGTACAATGATGTGCATTTTGTAGTTGAAACTAAAAATATAACAGAGGAAGAATTTTTAACATTTGTAAAAAGCATATTCGAAATTGATATGAAATCATATATCGAAAAAAAAGCAAATGAACAGCAATTTATAGGAACAGTATTAGAAGAAACAACAAAATATATGGTAGTAGAACCAAATGAAGACGAAGAAGAAAGAAAATCAGCAGATAAAATAATGGTAAGCTTTGGAACAGACCATAAGGATTACCTATATGGAATAGGAAGAAAGGTACTAATAACATACAATGGAGAAATAAAAGAAACATACCCAGCCCAAATCAGTTCAGATGAAATATCAACAGAAGGCTACCCAGGTTTTTATCTATACTCAAACGAAAAACAACAAACACCTAAGAAAACTAAAGTTTTAAACAATCAAGATATTTATGAAAATAACTCAAGTTATGACCTTTATTATTATGGCTTTGAAAATATATATGTAAACATAAACAATGAAGAAGACCTAAAACTAGAAGATGCCTTAAAACAAGGCAAAGTTACACTAGATGCAATAATTGCAAAAGCAAATAAGGACTTAGAAAATAAAGCAATAGAAGGCAATATGTATGATGATGGAGGTACAATAATTTATAAATATCCAAAACTAACAATAATAAAAAGCCATACACTAGAAGGAGAACGAGATGTTTATATAGGAATTCCAGAAATGACAATTGAAGTTAGAAAAAAATAACAAAATTTCCTTAGAGCAAAAGCTCTAGGGAAATTTTTATATTTTTCAAAAAAAATTCTTGACAAATTAAAAACAAAATAGTATTATTGTATTATGCAAGTGATACAATAAAGAAAGGATAAAGATTGTGGATTACATATTTAATGATGATAGACCAATTTACATTCAATTAGTTGAAATGTTAAGGTTTCAAATTGTTTCTGGAAAGTTAAAAATGGGTGAGAGGATTCCGTCTGTAAGGGAGCTAGCACTTACAGCTAAGGTCAACCCTAACACTATGCAAAAGGCTTTGGCTGAGCTTGAAAGCGAAGGCTTGCTTTTTACTGAGCGTACAAACGGAAAATTTGTTACAACTGATGTAGAATTAATTGAAAAGGTAAAAAGAAACTTGGCAAAAGAAAAGGTGAAAAGCTATCTTGATGGAATGAAAGATATTGGAATTGAAAAATCCGAAGCAATTAAGTACTTGCAAGAATTAGGAGGAGAAAAATAATGGAATTATTGGAATGTAAGCATTTATATAAGAGCTATGATGATACTCCAGTTTTAAAAGACATTAACCTAAAAATTGGGAGAGGAAAAATAATAGGTCTTTTAGGTAAAAACGGTGTTGGAAAGTCAACTCTTATAAAAATAATTAATGACCTACTTGTGCCAACAGAAGGCGAAGTATATATAAATGGAGAAAAACCAGGGGTAAATTCTAAAAAAACAATAGCATATCTACCAGAAAGAACATACTTAGATAAAGAGATGAAAATAACAGAAGTTTTTCATTACTTTGAAGAATTTTACGATAACTTCAATATAGAAAAAGCTAAAAAACTACTAAAAGATTTAAACCTAGATATTAACAAGAGAATCTCTAAAATGTCTAAAGGTATGCAAGAAAAATTACAATTAGTTTTAGTTATGAGCAGAGATGTAGACCTATACATATTAGACGAACCTCTAGGAGGAGTAGATCCAGCAACAAGAGATTATATATTAGATACAATACTATCAAACTTTAAAGAAGGAGCAAGTATGATAATCTCAACACATCTTATTTCAGATATAGAACGAATTCTAGACGAGGTAATATTTATGAATGACGGAAAAATAATATTAACCTCACCAGCAGATGAGCTAAGAGAAAAAGAAAAGAGTTCAATAGATGAAATATTTAGGAGGTACTTTAAATGTTAGGAAAAGTAATGAAATATGATTTTAAATGGGTGTGTAAACCACTACTTGTATTCTATATATTAGGGCTTATTTTTTCAGTGGCAACAAGGCTTATGGGCAATATTCAAAATTCAATAGTGTTTACAGTTATAACACAAATATGTTCTGGGGCAGCAATTTCAATGATGGCAAGCATTGTAATTAATTCGCTTATGAGATGTTGGGTAAGATTTATAAGAAATATTTACAAAGATGAATCTTATTTAACACATACATTGCCAGTAAAAAATGGAACAATATTCTTATCAAAAGTATTAACAGGAATAATTCTTATGCTACTTTCATTTGCTATAATTTTTGCTTGCATTGTAATAGCATATGGAACAAAAGCAAATTTTGAATTTGTAGAACAAGCACTAGTTCCAATCTCTACACTTCTTGAAATGAAAGCAAGCGCAGTAGTTGCAGTAATAGCAATAATACTAATTTTGGAATTTATATTCATACTAATGTGTGGATACTTAGGCATAATTTTAGGACATAAATCAAACAACAAAAGAATAATAAAATCAGTAATATATGGCATAGTTCTATTTATAGCAATGAGCATAACAACAGTTCTACTTCTATATATTGCAGGGCTATTTAATAAAAACATAATGAATTTATTTAACACCGTAGAAGCACCAAACAAGGAAACAATGAAATTCCTAATGTTTGGAGGCATAGTATTATATACATTATATAATGTATTATATAGCTTAATGGGAAATAGACAAATTAAAAAGGGAGTAAACGTAGAATAAACTAAATTCAAAAGCGAGTAATTATCTTGAAGTGAACCCAAAATGTTAGACAAAAAGTTTAACAAGGAGGGTTCATTTTTT